>Ga0056128_1007837_pt1 | contig 13479 bp, 4 predicted proteins | sample WorMetLIZISLAND2_FD_71113 | JGI IMG/M metagenome (GOLD analysis project Ga0056128, IMG submission 71113) | Marine gutless worms symbiont microbial communities from Max Planck institute for Marine Microbiology, Germany - Olavius geniculatus... ... | reverse complement strand
AGAGAGTGGACCCCCCAAGGATTTAGTGAAATGACGCCACTGCATTGAATCTTGACATTGAACAGTTTCTATCTGAAAGACTTGCTGTAGACTTTCGGTTTATTGTGGACTGGATTTGTTGTGCAGTTTTTTTGAGCATTAAATCCACGACAATTCGAAGTAAATGGAGTTTGGATTACGTCATTGCACAGTGTGCATAACAATAATTATCCATAATTTACAGCAGACGCCGTCAAACAATGCGTGGCACTCCATCGCGTCAGATTCCACTCGAATACGAAACGTGTCAGCACAGAGTCACGCTCGTCACTACCAAACCACAGCTCCCATGGGCCGCGATGCATGTCACATGCAGCACATGCAGAGGGTCCGGGAGACGAAAGTACCCCGCTGCATGGGTCTAGAGCCGAAGAAAACTTTCCGTTTCAAACTTTTAGATTTCCTGATGAATGCAGTACCTAACTTTGTTCAGATAATAGCATTCTAAAACAACAGTTAATTGAACATATCAGGAATTAATCAGTCACATAGTTAAAAGTTAATTATTCAGCAAACAAAATGCTCGATCAGCAACTGAGCAAAACAAATGTCGACGGTGAAGCAACTCTGTTAATTTTAGTACAAACAAAACGCCGTTAGACTCGATAAGAGTTGCCACTGATTGTAATTTGTGTTGAGCAACGTGCTTCTCACCGCTCTGCAAGTTCACGCAGTTCGTTAATCTTCGTGGAATGCCGATAACGATTACGCATACCACAAGTAGAAGATTTGCAATAGTACTGCAGTCAGCTTGTTTTAGCTTATTTTTGGTTACTCCATCCTAGTATAGGCCTATATGCGTAGTTAAGAGCTAGATTAAGCTGGCAGCTTGTCTGATAGTTTTTTATGCGCAAACCATTTATCTATCATATTATATCGTAGCCTATCATAAACTTTGATTATTGTTTATGGCATCCGTAGCAATTAGGATGCCATGTTTCATGATTTGCACGGTACAATGTCATAATGTTATCACTAGCCTACTGGCTAAAAATGTACCTAGGCCTAAGCTTAACGCAGGCAAAACGTTATAATAACTGAATGAAAACTTATTTTTTGTTTATTTTGCTGTGCTGACTATAACAGAATGACAAAATGACAAAATGATGATAACAACCTTTGTCTCCTAAGCAGCATCCACAAATATAAAAAGCGAAGTGACACAAATTCATAAACAAAACGTTCCTTAATAGGGGAAAGTGCCCTAATATCTGCCCCTTAAGGAAAAATGTGTCTGACAACAATTTTTAAACAACATTTTGCTAGTTTTTGCTGCAGTACTTTTCACTCATTCTTTGCTATGTGATGTCATTATAAAAATGTTATAGAACAATTAGATATTTTACAAGAGCTAACAGTTTATCGGAGCGAATAGTGCCCATAATAGGCACAGTACCGGGTACGCTTAATATGGGGCTCCATGTTTTCATTGTGGACTACACTATAGAAATTAATTTTAACTGCGTTACATGTGAAACAACCTGTATTGTGATGGTTAACTGGGGCAGCTAAGCCTCCTAAAATAATATTAAATATAACAACATCTAACAAAGATATAGCGAATAAAAAAGTGGCCTTGCTTAACCAAAAGCGTTACAAAAATGGGAAATGTGTAGTTGTAAAGTGTCCTAATATGGGCACCTTATTTCGACTTGATTAGCTAGCCTCTCTTTTAAGCAGGGTTCCTATTATGGACCCTGCGCCCATGATAGAAACATGGCCCGTGCCCGTATTAGGCGCGCGGGATGTATGACGATTTACACTTTACACAAATTTTCTGTATAAAACACATAACAGAGTTATTTGATAGTGCATTGCAAGCCGAAATAAACACATTCAATCTTAACTGTAACTTTTAGCATTTTAGCGTATTTCAGAAAACTGTGAACATGAAAACATCGCGAACTTCAACAACAAATTTTTCTGTCAATGTAACGTCTCGATATGTTTCTCTGTTGCGTACGCCAAGTGCCGGCTTGATTCAGTAGTTAGTAAATTTTTTTACAGCGGTGGTCCGTATTAGGAGCCGGCCTATATTAGGGCACTTTCGCCCACTGCATGTTGTCCTGATTAGAACCATGCCCGTGAGGCTCACGCAGCTTTCTGTTACATCTGCAGACGAGGTAATCAATCAATCAGAAAATTTTGTGGAACCACTCTTGCAAAGTGATACCGTGTTGAAAAAAACACGGTCGACGTTGCACGCTAATTGTGCCAGGAACGCACAGAAGACTGTACACAAGATCACGAAAGTGAAAAAGTGTATTCCTGCTAAAATGGAGCACTTAAAAATATGACTCAAACAGTCTGGCTGTTTCCCTAATGTCACATTAGATGGCTTCGTGGTGTAAGTGTAAGGTGTCAGACTTACGATCGAGAGGTCGACTCCCAGTCGGGACCCTATCAAGTCGTCAGTACTTGGACTGTCTGGGCACAGGTAATCCATGTAGTCTAACCAACACCAAGGTCAACTCAGCCCTACATCCTTCCGGGGTAGCACACAACAAACGTAAGTTATTGGGCACAATTAAACTTGATGATGGACGGCGAAACGGAACGAAACAAATAGTGCGATCGAGTTAAACTAGACCTAAGTAAGTTATGCATCCAGTTTGGCAAGTTTAGGTTAATTTACGTACGGTCTGTGCCTGTGTTTCGCTAATGCCTCGGGCGTGCACGGGCTGCGACAGACGGTAGGCCAGGGTCCATGAATTGGCGGCGCTGGCGGTGCAATATAATATCCTGCGGATGATTATGAATGAATGAGCCGTGATAGAGAGACCGACCGGTATTTTGCGCGTAATAGTCGCTAGGGGCGTTCGATCCGAGCCGTACCATACTACTACCACCTGACAGTGACGACCCGCAGTGCATTTGGGCCGGTCAAAGTGCGATATGCTCAGGCATAATTGCATTCATATACAACAGGAGATAACTAGACTGCACGGCTGTGCTGTCGATAAGTACTGTAGGTTTACCTAGGATACGACTTATCGTCCGAGTTACGCTCGTACCGTCGAACCGTCTCTGTGTTCTACAGCCGATACTCGTACTTCGTTGCGCGAGTTGCACGTTAGTCTAGCCCAAACTCTAATTACTTTGATCTGTTGTAGATTAGTTGTACAACATGTTGTACGACAATTCACAACAGGCTGTAGGGCATAGCCAAAACAAGTTATACAGCAAGTTCGCCGGAAAATCGATCGAGAGCGCGCAACAAGTTTACAACATCTAGACACGTCGCGATGTTGTGAGAGCCTGTTGCACGACTTTGCGTCCAACAGGTCCTCAACAAATCTATGTAGTGGAGTTTGGGCTTTGTGCACAGAAGAAAGAACCTGGGCGTCGATCCGTGTCTGACTTTTGTGCCAATTGTCTGCCGAGACTCTTCGACGTCGTGTGCGATGGAAGAACGCGCGGACGTTGACGGCAGCACAGACGTCGACGAGAACAGCGGAAACGCTGCGGTCGTCAGACACAGAGACCCAGAGCCGCAGGAAACACGGACGACATCTACAGGCGCCGTTCGTCGGTACTCACTTGCTGACTTCAGACGACGCGACACGACCACGGACCATCACGGGGCGGCCAGCACCCAGCTCAGAGGATTGGTCATTCCATCTCCAGCCGGTGGCGCTAGAGGCAAGCCGTCGGCATGTTTTCTACCGACGATCGCTGGAACGAAGCTGCAGTCACAGTTGCTGTTGACTTCGTCGGCTCTGGAACGTAGAGGAGGTGAAGGATCTTGCACGTATCGGTCGCCTTTCATTTCCACATCGCTGTTGAACGCATCAGGTGTGTCGCCGCGACGTAGCAGTGCGTACGGATATCCGTTCTCTCAGAACTCGTCCGCCTTCAGTACGTCGGACGTCAAACCGTCTGGAATGGCACAGTGTGTTAACGAAAACTTTGCATATGATGATGGAAAGATGGGCGGTGCCAACGATCCAGACGTAGCACAACACTCAGCCGAGTTGATCAGTACTAAGTCAGGACGACCTTCTATGAGTCCAGACGCCACTGGATCTTTAAATCACAGCACTCGTCTAGCTGACGGAGACGAAGAAACGGCTGCAGACAGTATGCTGTTATTACAGGACACCAGTAACTCGCCGCCAACAGTCAGAAAAAGTCTCGAAGTCAGCCAGGATCCTTCGAGCACGGAGTTAAGCCTGGAACTGAACAGTCTGAAGGTTGGCTGCAATCAACGTAAAGAGGAGGACATTAGAGATGTCGAACATCTTGCTCTGCCGACTTCCAACGCTAAACTGACGCCATCCGAATGCCAGACGCCCGATTCACCACTCGACTACTCGGTCGTGTCGCCGATCACGGCATTGCAAACACAGCCGAGAAGCAGTGCTAATGACGACGACAGTGGTTTGATATCGTTTACTGACTGCACGAACGATGATTCGGCAGCGTCCAGCACGGGACGAGATAGGCGTAAAGCAGCGAATGTTGACAGCAACCACGAGTCATCATCATCCAGCAAGACGTCGACGTCTGAACGATGTGAACAGTCGCAGCTGGACGACGGCGACCTCAACGCTACAGACGCTACGGTAGATCTAGTGACACCATATCATGACACTGACAGCGGCAGTGCTGCTACGACACAGGTCGTCATCAGCAAGGGCAACCTCGGACTTGGCTTCTGCATCGCTGGCGGCCGAGGATCGATGACCGACGACAACCGCATCGTCGTCAAGCGCATCTTCAAAGGTACACCCACACCCACTGTGACCCACACCTACTTCGCATGAGTCATTTGTTTCATTTGTTTAACAGAATAATGCAAATATAAAAAGAAATTAAATAAATTAAAAATTACGTTTTACACGTGTGTATTCAAAAACATTCTGTCGCTTGCACAAAACTGTATACATACACCACTGCAGCAAAGCTGGATCGCAGATTAAACCAGGTTATATTTTACCTAGTGTTGTATTGAAGGCTAATGAATTATTATGGAAGCCAAATAAGGTTACTTCCAATACCTGTTAAGTCCACTTTTGGTCCACAAGTGTATTATTTTCGTAGCGATATTGCTTGTTCGTGTTTCTATTTTCGTTTTTTTTGTTTTGTGACTGCATTACGTTACTTGGCTGCGTGCTGACTGATGTATCCCGGAGTTGTTTTAACGAATATCTTTAAGTCCGTCAGAGATCAATAGGCGTAGTTAAGCGATGTCGTGCGGAGACTTCGTCCGTTAATCCTGCCGAGTCTGTTTCTCGCTCACTCCGGCTAATAACACAGGCCGCCTGTTGTAATTAGCGCGGCGCCAGATTGCTTCAGTTTATTGCCCCTCTACGGCCCGAGTCTGCAGTATTTGTACAGTCAATCAGTCGTAAATATGACGTTATTATCAGAAACGACGCTGAACAGAGTTAATGCGCAGCATCTATATTCAGATAAATCGGCTAGTTCTAGTTTCTGTGGTTGTGTCTGCGCGCATACATTTGCATAGCAGTTAGTTATTTCATTACATATTCAAACGGCGGCGCTGAAATGTTTTGCTCTGAACCTGAACCCATATGGAATACAGACATGTGGAATATAGACATATTTTGGCAGTAAATCACTGTTATTCTAATTTCTCAGACAAATCGTGCAATTTTTTGTCATTTACACAACCGACTTGTCTCGTTTTCTTTCTGATTTCAAATACATGAAAACAGAATAAAACAAAAAACGATAACTACAGCAGAAATGGCATTTTGTCGTTTAAATAAATACAACTCAGGTTGAGTTTAATTAAATTTTTGTTTTATTTTCAAAGTTGACCTATATTTCTTGTAAACAGTTGTACGGTGTATGCTAAGTGCTGCCTTTCGGAAAACCGAGTTAACGGTTGCGTGCGAACAATCACTGTCACTAGGGATTGGTCTAAAAGCTGACGACAATGAGCTGGCGTGATTTCGCCTACCGTCTACACGCTATTCTGTCAGTATATATTCACTGTCCTCGAAATCGAACGCTAGGCTTAATTGGCACACAGCGCATATGTAGGCCTATGTAGGCAACACTGTCGTGGCGGTAGATTGGCATCATTGCATTCGGATATAATTGACGAATGCACATAATGTTATTATGCCAGAATGGATAAAAAGATCAATGTCAAACCTAGCTCTATTACGAAATCGCTTCTGAATTTAGCACGGGCAGTATCAAATTTGTATTATGAAATTCTCAAGTACACAGCAGACGTCAGATACTTATGACTGCTTGTCTACACAGTCTCTCCGACTGGCAACGAATATCCTTAGACTGTCGGCCGAGTAATCTGAATCGTGCAGTCGCCGATGAAAGTAGGTAAACAACAGTAGCCTAAACATTGCGCTGACGAGTGAGTGAAAAAGACTGCTGCACGCCACCGTGCTTATACCTGTGTCTATTCGTACACAAAGCACAATGCATACCTTGACGTATTATAGACCTACTGCAGATTTATGCCGCTACCATGCACCCACCAGCATGTAAGCTTACGAGGCCTACTTGATTTAGTACGTGGTTATGATCATCTCGTTAACCAAAGACTGTTTCCCTTTATTTCTGCTGCCTCACAATATTACAAGTAACGGCTGCGTGCGCACAACAGACAGTCACAACGCCGGAGAACTTTACACCCAGATGCAATTTTATAGCTTGGCAGAAACTCATACTGATTGATGATCGTAATTTAAACAGTACTCGAACTTCACAAATATGAGCCGACTGCTTCGAAATTTGACATTATATATTACGCAAATCATGTTCTGCATGGTGGCCAAGTTTCAGAAGGAACTGCTTACGGGTAAAATAATTGTCCTGTTTTGTTTCACTGTCTGACCTCATTCCTCAATCACGGGTAGCATGATAAAATTATTGTGAGAAATTTTACACAAATTTGCAACGTGTTAGAGAAAGATCATGTCGTTGAGAACAAAAAATATACTGTTATTTTGCCGAGGAAGTCACAAATTACCGGCTGGTCAATAAAAAGTTAAGTTCGAAATGACGAATATAAAACCGTTGCTCGCTAACGTTAGCATTGTGAGTTAAGGTTAGGGTTAAGGTTAGGTTTTAGGGTTAACTAGGGCAAGAATTAAGGGGCTCGTCGTACCATTGCAGGGATACGGCCTTAGCCAGTACGGTGCTTGTGTGTACTGGCCTAGGCCGACGAAGACGGCTGCCGGATACATAGCCGGCCGGGTAGGACCGGATATTTATTCGATAACCGTATGAATAACCGCTAGGTCATTGATACAGCTACCGGATAAATATATTTTGTGCCTAAGAGCTTAAAAAATTTATTTGACACGAAAACTTATTGCATATAGGCCTTTGGCAGATAATTTTGCATGCACGAATTGGGAGTTGGGATTTTTCTTATTCTTTTTGCGAAGTGATCAGGTTAAATTTGTATGTCTGTTTTATAATAAATCTAACTCTGCTTTCATTAGCTCAGTTGAAGACTGCATGGGTTCGGTTACAGCGAACAAACTAAATAATTGTTTTATTGCAGATTTATTGTAATTTTATTGCACATGTGTGAACCCGTGTGGTCAATGGCTTAATGAACACTAACACGTGAGTGCGCAATGTGGCAGGCGGCGAGACGTCGTTGCTAAGCAGTCTGCAGCCTGGCGACGAGATCGTCTCGGCGAACGACGTCGAGTTAACTGGAATGTCTCGTCAGGAGGCGTGGACGCTGCTCAAGTCACTGCCGGATGGACAAGTTCGCCTTGCCGTCCGCCGTCACTGATCTACCGCACACGCCGCGCAGCTTTATTATTCACACTCGATTTAATGTTCCCTAAATCAAAGGCGTGCCGCAGGAATGGCCATTATAGTCACGATCAGCCACAACACTTCTAGACGGCGTGCTGTGGCCATTATTGACTTTGGTCAAAACAGTTTATGCAGTTTGACTAAAGGGAATATTTACAGTTTAAAGACCATGTTTTATGTTGGGAAAGCACTTTCACTGCAAAAACGTGCAGCAAATGGCAGCAAAGATTTTTCTCTGTAGAACAGACCCTCAATTTTTGCTTAATGCATGGCCATAGCCAGAGCCATATCAGTTTTTGACGCGCTGCATACGTCTTTGGCACGATGTGTCGTCTGTCCGTCTGTCACGGATGTATTGTGGCGAAACGGTGCCTAGGCTGCTATTGATCACTAATAGGAAGCTTTTATATGACGTGAAAATCGTTGACCTTGGATGACCATGAAGGGTCATAACGCACTATGGTATGCCAATTGTGCGGTATTGTGGCTAAACGGAGTCGTAGGAGGTCGGCGATGGCAACTTCCTATAGGCTGTCAATAGTAACCATGTCTCCATCTGCAGCCGTTTGACCGTAATTTTCAATTGAAAGTTTCAAGCCTAAGTGGCCGTACCTCGGAAACGGTGAGAGATAGGACCAAAATTACTATCAATCACTAACACTAACTAACTAAGCCCTTTCAGATGAAATGAAAATCATCGACCTTCGATGATCTTGAAAATCATTACTGCAACAGAAACTGTATAGGCTGTAGCGCGTCTTTCCTAGCGACAGCTGAGTTTTGTTGTTTAAGCGTACCGCCGTACGTGCGTTAAAGAATGTAAACGTGGAACATCCATCATGCTGTGTCTCAACGCTGCTGTAATAATAATTCCTTGCGTTTTTCAGATATTCATTTGCATGTTTATTTGATAAAGCCAGGCGCTTGTAAAAAAGCGAAGATGTCGGCCCACTGCCGACGTGATATATGGCGGCCATCCGCTTGGCTATGCGTACTCGCCACTGCACTGTAGAAAGCTAAAAAATAACGTTAAGATTGTGAGCTAAAAAATGGAACACCGGCCCCGGGGATCGTTCACGAAGTTTGGTTTATATGCCTTTTCGTTTTCGAGTTGCGAGCCCCGTACGTGTCACGCGAACTGAAGGGCGGGCAAGATCCCTAATGCGGCATATAAAAGAAAATTCGCAACTAGATAGTTTAGTCGCTCACTTAACTCGAATTTAATTTTGTAAAACTGTAAAGTCGTTATGATCTAAACTTTTGACAGTTTAGTTTTCTTACTGCTGTATTAGCTAACGCCACTGTTTTATTTCGGCGATGATCTTTGTCATTTCTTTCATTCGGATTTAACAGTTTTTTACGCGCGAAAGCAGCTAGACTGCTTTAGCCCGGCTTAGCCATCGCAATTTGGTCTGTCCGTCTGTCTGTCCGGTTGTCCGTCCATCCGTCACACTTGTGGATCAGTCAAAAACGGTGCCGTCGGCTGCCTGGAAAACTCTAGTTTCAGGACCGTAAAGCTTTTCCATAAATTCGGAAAGGGTCACCCCGAACGAGAGCGCTAAATGAGAGGAGGGTAGAAAAAATTTGCGATTTTTGGCCAATAAGTCGCTGTATCTCACTCAATAACGGTGCGTGATAGGGCCTAAGTTACTATTAATCACTAATAGGAAGTCGTACATTGGCTTTCGATTGCCATTAAATTCAGTGACCTTGGATGACCTTGAACGTTAAAATATGGGGTTTTATGGATTTTTTGGCGATTTTGGGCTGCGAGACACATTTCAAGAGCGAAGTGCGCCAAAATCAATTGAGATAGAGATAGAATAGCTGCGTATGAAATTTTCAGCATTGAACATAGAATTTGATGGTTCTAGTCTCGATTTTCTAGGTTCAAGGAAACTGCGCACGATGACATCAAAGAGCGGTACCCCCATAAAAGTCGTTATTTTACCGTTGTTGGTTAGTCTTTCGTGAAAACGGTTGCAGATAGCCTAGTCATGGGCATGCTGCCTATCACAACAAGCACTAATGACGAGCTTTTCAGTCATGTCAACATCGATGACTTTGAAAGATCCTGAACTTCCAAAATAAAGGTTTTTTTAGTGATTTTTGCGATCTTCAGCTGCAGCGCAAAATCTAAGAATGAACTGCGACGAAATGGCTGGAGATAGACTGACAGTTTGCGAACAGGAACTGCTATATGCTTTCGCGAGTCTCACGGGCATTAGCTCAAATTTGTAGCTACGCTATACTTGGCTACCTATAGATTTGCAGAATGACTAATGACAATTCGTCGCTGGGTTCGGGGATCGCTGCTATACAGAATATGCTGTAGGCTATGTTGCTGTCAGTCATAGGCCTATCAGGTGCGCACAGTATGGTGCTCATCATCGGACAGGTATGCATCAACAACCTCGGCCCCAATGCAGTATATAGGAACATGATTGAGCGGTTGTATACGCACTGATTGTACTGTATTGCGGATTTCTTCATCTGTCGCATTGCTATAGCATAGCATGGGACAGATTATAAAATCACTTGCGTCTGTCTGTCATTCTGTCAGTCTGTCTGTAAACACTCCTTCGGCCGCAATTTTGATTCGATTTTGATGAAATTTTGCACAGTGATTCGGGGCACGAAAAATTAGATCGAGTTTGTTTAGGATAAAAATCTGATAACTCCTTCCCTTATTTTACCCCAATTTAAAAAAATGTATTACGGCCTATGGGGACTTCAGAGCAGTATAACTCGGTCACCGTAAAAGACAATTGCGCCCTGTGTTTACTTAGTACTTACCCCCTATTTTCGGGGTCGGGCAATCTAATGGTGTTATTTAAATTTACCCCCTAAAGATCCCTGTTGTCATGGCAACCAACCGTTTTTATTTAAAGACAAAATTTGCTGCAGGCTCACAAGAGCGTCAAACGCTGAAACGCAGCTGCGATGCTATAGCGTGGCAATGGGACATATACCTCGTTCCACAGAACGTATTTCTAGTTTTAAAGACAGATTCAATTTCTTTATTACGTTTTAGTTTTTCTAATGATTAATGTTTATTTAAGCCTGTAGCTAAACTCATTGCATTACTTTTCGTGAAGAACTTTGAAAGAACTTTGACTCGAGCGTCTGCATCGTCGTCTAACGTAGCTTATAGGATGTTTACACGATCCAGCAAACGTCCAGCATTAGCACGTGTATTTTGAATACATTTGCTGGAAGTTTGCTGGACGTTTGCTGGATCGTGTAAACACCCCATTACTCAACTTGTGTAGGCCTACATGTATCTGATGGTAGCCTATAGGCGCAACTACCATAGCGACTGGCAAGGATCGATCGCCAACTTTTGAGACTAGGGGACAGCGGTGTATTGTTCCCCTGAAGTCAAGGGCGTATTTAGAGGAGCGCTCCCCACTAAACTCGGCAAACTGGCGTAATGCAAGTTGTCTAGGATTGGCACGGGGCAGTTAATGCGATAATTCTGCGTACAACAGCTTTAATTTTTTTCTGTTCACTTCGCTCGCAGATTACTTATTCTAGGCTGAAGAAAGGGGATAGGAGGGGCGTGGAGGAAAGGAGAAAACGGAAAGATAGGAAGGGAGGAAAAGAGGAGAAAATTGGGAAAAAAATTTAAAGAACGAGAGGGAACAAGAAGCCCAGCTGTCGCTAAGATAGCCGACCGTACTGGCTGTCAGTAACCTTAAGGTCATAAAAAGTCGATAATTTTCATTTTATCTGAAAAGTCGTATGCCACTTCCTATTAGTGATTAATAGTAACCTTGGCCGTATCTCTCACCGTTTCTGAGATATGGCCAGTTTTCCGTCGAGAAACGCTCATTTTTCCTACCCCTCTCCATGGGCGGCGCTAGGAATCTGAAGCTGCGGGTAGGGGACGAGGGCCAGGGCGGCAATATTATTTTGTGTCTGGGCCAAATATGGACCTTATTCAGAGAGCACTTTATCACCATCAAAATTTTTTATGGGGCAGCTGGAGAGAGGGGGAAAGGGAGGAGGGCAAGAGCACGGGGGCATCTGCCCCCTCCCCCCTCTGGCGCCGCCCACGTCCCCTCCTCTTATTCAACACCAAATTTTAAAATGTTTCCCTTGCACTAGATTGCTAAAATTTTGCATGCATAGGTTTAAGACGCAGGGCTAATTATTAGTGTAAAAGTTTTCCTTTACGACTTAAGGCTTAGTCACAAACTCACAATACATACGTTACAGACGACAACAGACAGACAGACGACAACTTGTACCATAACGTCTATAAGCCATACGGTACCGCTACGTAAATACGGTCGGCTAATTTCTGGATTTGCTTCCTCGGGAAAAACTATAGTCTATAGATAGAAAAAAAACATTTAATTTCAATTCAGCCGTGTGATCATAAGACAAGACATAGACATAGCTAGACAAAAGAAATATACTAAAAGATAAAACGACTTTTTAGTATATTTGGGCTAAGCAAGTAACCTACAGTCACTATGACCTATTAATTCGTTGCTGTGGTTCCAAAAGTGCTTTTCTCAGTTCTTGATGAGATTTTCAATTCACGTTTTTTTAATAATAAAAAAACATTGAGAAAATAAGAAAAAATGTTAATAAACGTGGCAAATATAAACAAAAACATAAAAAAACGTTTTTTCACATCTATGACTTGCACAAAAATTGAAATATTATTCTAAATTTGCATTTTTTCGTGGTTCTAGCTACTGCAGCAGCTGTTATTCGATACTTGGGTATGGATAGGCCTACCTGGTGAAATGACGTTAAAACTGCTATATCCATATCCTATTGGCGACAGGAGGGGGTACGAAAGAGAGTATAGCGCAAAGGGAAAAAGGAAGTGAAAGGAGGCAGAAGGAAAATGGAAATTAGTCCCCTCAAACTTTCAGAACGTGGTCGCGCCTCTGTCTGACGTCGATAAGGTACACTTAAGTTAAGACGCTGATGAATTCGAGTGGTGTTTGAAGTGTTACCGAACATAGACCTGGGTAGCCCAGCAGATGTAGTCTACTATATTATTGGTGCGCGAGGTCGGTGCTGAGACACTTAGGCCTAGTGGATATGCAGCATGAAGACATTCCTGTGGGAATTACAACTATACAGTCGCTGCAGCAGCATAACTGATGCCTTTCTCAGACAAAATATTAACATGAAATAAAGACATTATAAACGAACTGCAGCGAGAATAATCGAGCGTTGTCGAGCTGCAGCTAAAAATAACTTGCACAACAGACCACGCGACCACGGTTTAGTCTGTGTGAAATATGCAGTTTTCACTAACAAAATTAAGCGGTTGCTATCTAATGATTTATTTCTATTTATAGTGCCCACTGTCGCAAAATTTAGTGAATAAGACTCGTCAGAACAAGCTATTTGTCTGGTGACGTTCGTTTCATATGAATTGCCGACATCAAAGCAACCACTATGAAAAATCAGTGCACAGGGAACACCAATTTCCTGACATTAATATTTCAAAAAGTACCTCACTGAAGCGTTTCTGGTGTGATGGGGTCTTAAATCTTTTGCTGCAAATTTACTGCTACAGCAGTACCGATAAAGATGCCTGAGCCGCGCAGCAGATATTAGCAGTGACAGCGGAAGCTAGTTTAACATGGGAGCACGTCCAAAGTTAAAGGCCAGAGTCGAGGCGCCGAGGGGTAAGGG
>Ga0056128_1007836_pt1 | contig 13481 bp, 14 predicted proteins | sample WorMetLIZISLAND2_FD_71113 | JGI IMG/M metagenome (GOLD analysis project Ga0056128, IMG submission 71113) | Marine gutless worms symbiont microbial communities from Max Planck institute for Marine Microbiology, Germany - Olavius geniculatus... ... | reverse complement strand
GGTTCACCCGATTTCGATTCCAGATTTAGGGCATGGAAGCCACCACGAGCAAAGACCACAGTTTAGTTTACATAGTTCTGCTGCTCACCAATGCCGGAGTTGGCGCCAGTGATGACGACATGTGATCCAGTGAGATCGCAACCACGCAGTACCTGCAGTGCAGTGCTGGAGCCATCAAACTTCTGCCGTAGACCTACATCACCAACGTTTGCACTGCTATCCACGGCGAATGCCAGCCGTGGATCTGTGCTTGTCGTTTTCTGTGTGATGTGACTGGACAACAAACAATCCACTCATCTACCAACCTCAGAGTAACATCGGGTAAAATTTGGTTGGCAGCGTTTGACAGCCCATCCTTGTAAACCCCCCTCCCCTATAGCCACAAAGATCTTGCAAATGCCTCTTACAGAAGCTGAGTTGTAGCCCATTTAGTCCCAAATTTCGCTGCCATAGCAACAGGGGTTGGTTGGTGTAAAATTTGCTTGGCAGCGTTCGACAGCCCAACCCTGAAAACACCCCTGTAGACGTAAAGACCTCACAGATATCTCTTACGGAAGCATGTACCGATGTGACTCGGAAAAGACGGCGATGAAGCGAGCAGGAGAGGAATGGACCAGCAAATTTCGTTGCCATGGCAACAGGGGTCAGTTGGGCGTAAATATAAATGGCACTGTTAAATTAACCGACCCCAACAACCCCACCCTAGAACCAAACCTGAAGCAGATCGAATGATTGGCTGCCGAGATATGGCCATTTGAAATTCTTCTAAGAAGGCTCTTCCAGGAAGGAAGGTCGGTTGTTGGTCATTGGTCATCGGTCAGTCGGTCGGTCCTCAATATTACAACTAATTTCATATACTCCTCTTTGCTACATTAGGAACGTGAGCAGAGTAAAAAATATCAAATGCATGTGTTAGAAAGAAAACATGTTTGACTTTGCCATTTAACACATTCTCAACTAATACTACTAGTCCTACCACTTTAGATTTTTGCTTAACTAGACTATTTCTCACAGCTACAGCTACTCTAGATTTAGGCTGCATCCTCCAATAGTAGCCATCAGCTGGGTCTGCAAAATTTTGTTTTTGAAGCACAACTTTTTACAGTCCAGATTTCATTCCTATCAATCAATCAGCAAAATCAATGCATGGAAAAAGAGCACAAGTACGATCACACTGACTTTATGTAGTACGTTTGGCCATCAGAACTGCATCTTTTCTCCCATCCATATGGCAATTCTAAAAATGTACAAGAATACACAACACACTGAACAATACGACACATATGAAAATTAAATTTCATACACCACTATCAAGGTAATCACATTTATTAATATCTTTGCTTTTTGCTCAGTCAGCCAATTTATCCAATGATGAACTTTTATAAACTGTTAACAGAGTCTAGATGCTTTTCCATATGCCAAACCAACTGTGTCAAAAAAAATTTTAAAAACAAAATTTGACTACATAAGTTAATGATTAAGCATAAGATATATTCTTACCACGTGAAAGAGTCTTTGTGCGACCAGTTCGTGGATGTTGCCACTGAGTATGTTGTGTTTCATGGCTGCAAAATGCATACAATGCACTTTGGACAGTTCAGCGATGACATAATAGCAATGAAATGCAACTACAACTATGTGGCATGCAATCCAGTGTGACAGTAAAATAATAAATGTTTCATCACCAGATCAAAGTGTCCCTCAAAAAACACATCTCTCTCAGTCAAACTAAGTAAAAAACTAAAATAATAGAATTAACATGCTGGGCAAAACAAAGATAACACTTAAAGTAATCTGAAGCCAATTTTAAAACAATGTTTCCAGAGGTCTGGCTCCATACATTAAGAACCAGAAGGAGGTTCAAAATGTTGCATGCAAATGCATGCACGGTCAATTCTTACCCACTTAGCTGCGCATTATTTTCATATTGTTCTGTTCATTTCTGTCTGCCTCATGTGCATTTCGCTGTCTGCCGAGTGTTTAACGTGTGTATGGGCCGCACTGCCTGAAATAAAATGTGACTGACTCATTGATATATGCAAGAAAACCAGTTTAATTTTACTAAATAAAAAAATTGCAGTCTTTACAATTACATAACCTCTGAATAGTAGGAAAAACCAGACCAAATGCTGGTTACGTTATCTTTGCTTCTAAGTTTTGAGAACCAAAGATTATATCTGTCATGAAAATTCACGGCAGAGAGCGAAAATTGATTATTTATTTTCCGATCTGTTAACTTTTGGATATATGTCGTGAAAATCTATGTACGGAAACGTATATATTACAGCTGAGGAAGTAAACGATTAATCGTGCAATTAATGATTTAAAATTGGCTATGGTTAAAAATGAGCATATTGATGAAACTTAACTTGATTCTTTCACCACAGTTGTTGCCGACCTTATGCAGCCTATGGTAGTTAGGCATAGTTAAGGCAAAATGGGAATTTTAATGCTATTTTGTTGCATATTGTCTGCCATATGTGCAGGCCTGGCAGTGAAAAAATGCAAATCAATCAGTGACAGAGTTTAGTGCCATGTTTTTGACTTATTTGCATGTAGTTTATATATTTTAGAAGTATAAGATCTTTGAGACATCAGCTGAAAACCTGTGGACGCTTACCAGTGATCTGATCAGTTACATATACCTATAGGCTACAGCAGTTGCTAACTTGCTATTATTGCTTGGACAATCTAATAATGCTGTACTAAATAACACCGGCAATTACTTTACTATACCTTGTTTAAATACAAATTTACTGCAGATAATGATACTTAAAAATTAGTTATTTTTCATAGATTTTCACGGCAGATAACCATTTCATGCTAGCTTCCGTGAAAATCACGGCAGATAGCAAAAATCGACTACTTATTTTCCGTGAACTTTCACGGCAGATAACATCTTGCTTTGAAGACACTCATCAACAGTGAGTGTCGGAAATCGTGCAAAACTCGAACCATTTGTTAATCTGTCAAGACAATATGACACGCCCCTCGTCGCTACCCGGTATTACCATTTGCCTGTAATTGCTTTTAACGTAAAAGATAAACTGTACCTGGCATAAAATACTTTCCCGTCATCCGTAACTCGTTCTTCCCATCCAGCTGGTAATTCGTCTTCGCTATCTGTATCTATCAGCATCGAAGCCGTTTACGATTGCTACCGGAAGTTTACGTTTGCAACTCAGTGCTATCCAAAACGAGATCTGACTCGGATTTTTATTCATTTCAGAGCTGCGCCAACCGAGTAATTTGTTAATCATTTACGAGTTTGGGTATAAAAATGAAATTCATCAAAATTCATCATTCGAAAGAATTCACCAATAAGATAATCATGAAATAAAAAGTGTATTCAATGTTTTAATAGTAATCATACCGGTAGTCATACTCATTCGCGCATGAGTGCAATAAAAATTTTTTTAAAAAGACACGAAAAACACAGGCCTGAGTTTCGTCGCAATTTTTGTTTTTGTTTATAAAGTTTTTACTCATGACAGCATCTGCTAGAACGCGTATTTAGCTGTCGCAGTTTTGTTCGTCCGTCTGTCCATCTGTCTGTCACGACCCAGTGTCGACTAGCCGAGGTGAAATAGAAATTTGAGGTTTTCACCATAAGGCCTTTTTAAAAAAATTGTGCTTCCGGTTGCCGTTCGTCCCTAAAAAACCTGCATTCTTAAAATTTTATTGGACCTTCAAAAATATCAGTGCAGTTTGTCGTACAAAATTTTACTGAAAAATACTGTTTGCATAGGCCCTATTAGGCCTGAAATGTTACAGTATCACATTGCTTAAGTGCTTGTGAGTATTTAGTGTGTCAGTTTGTTTTTTTCTGGCCGACGGCGCCCCCCCAAACGTCGCGGGACCCGAGGTAGCTTACCTCCCCTACACCACTCTCTCGAGGGGCCTGGCTGGCCAAGTTGCATAATCTGATAATCTTGCCAAACATTTTGACGGAGCCGAATTTGCCAGAATGACCGGATGCCGGACGTGTCCAAAACGGAGCAAAAAAATCCGCTATAGGTCCTATCCCCATGAAATGTCCAGTAGAGTTGGCACATAAATAATACAGGAATCGTGTTGTGCTGTGCGAAGTGGCCATAATTATGACCGCTGGCCTAGAAACTTGTGTGACGATATCAGCAAGTCTTGAGTGAAAATGCCGGAGCCAGTTTTGAGCAATTAAAGTCAGCAACTGGTTTCACGTACGTACATTACAATAACGTGCCTTCGCGAACTGAAAGCATCGACAACAATAAGCGATAATTAACGCAGCGTGTGCTCTGAAATCTTAACGCGCTTCGAGATCCCCCTAATCTACTAGCGGTCTGAAGATTGAAGAGGCCACGCCCATCGATTCTCTTAACTCCCAAGTTGGGTATAAATTGATTCCACCGGAACAGACAGTTTGAATTGATGCAGGACATTGACAGATCAGCAAATGCAGGACTAAATAGATGCGAGTTCAAGCGTTATAGCAGCAAACAGCAGATTAAGCGGTGGACATTTAAGACGCTTACAAAGCGAACGAAACGAGCTGAAATTAGCTTTGTATACAGTCTCTGCAACACAAGTGAACCGGAATTATATTTCAGTTCAGCAGGGCCGGCCTTAAGTATGTTCGACGTGTTCGGCCTAACAGGGTCGCCGATTTTAGAGGGCCGCCAAATTGGATCCCGGAAGTTTTGCACGTGCCAGTTTTAACGACTTTGTCGTTTAAATATGCAACCGAATGCGTTTGCGAGCATACAATTCATCAAAATGCGACTGCTGCTGGGGCTTTGTCCCGGTCTGGGATCCCTCTGGGGAAGTTTACAGCGCTCCCCAGAGGCGCGTTTCGCACTTTTTATTTCTCCGAGATTCTCTGAGAATCTCAGAAAAAAGCATGTGCGAAACGCGAATTCTACGCAGCATCTCAGATATTCTCAGAGAATCTCAGAGATACTCAGAGAAATAAAAAGTGCGAAACGCGTCTCTGGTCTCATAGCTAGTTTGAGGAGACCGTTTCGTGGCGGCAGAGAAGACGGGAAAGAAACAAGAAGAAAAAGATTGGCAGTGAATGGTTGGCAGAAATACGGCTCGAGGCCGACTCTGATTCGCAGTTGAAACGGAGCCGGCGATTGACTGAGGCACCGGCACTGTAGATCAGAAACGTCGAGAGACACAGCGGGACCCGGGGAAACATTCTCGCAGGGCCCCTCTGGAGAGAAAAGTTTTGCATTTTTCTTGTTTAAAACGGCGCATTCTGATGTACTTTATATTTCCGAGCGACGGCGAAGCCCCCCCCCCCAAAAAAAAACGTCGCGGGGCCCGGGGTAACTTACCCCTCCCCATTCCCGTCTTTCGACAGCTCAGTGCTCAGTTCACTTCGGTCGCTTTGTGGACGCCTTAAGATCGAGCGGGAAACGGAGGCGGTCGATCGGGCGAGCGCGGTGAGCGTTGCGGCAGGTGTCCGCGAGGTGTCGCTCGAGGCGTCAAGTTGTCGCCGGTGGACGCCGCCGACACGAAGCCCAGCTGCTGCAGAGCGCGAACGCGAGCCCGCTTGTTGGACAACTCCGAGCGCAGAGACTTCAGTTCTTCCTCGGCCTGCTTCCGCAACTGTACACACCGCACAAACCACGCCCATCCAGCGGCGTCGTCGGTAAGAAGCATGCGGGCATGCAGGATGTTGCAATTCTCCGACAGACACTGCAAATTTCCAACGGCAAAGATGGGTGCTCGAAATTTCTATTTCGTCCATAAATTAAAATTTCTGACAACTTTCCGATAGCCCAAAATGGCGGGAGCATGACGCCGTTGTATCCAGTCTGCTTATAAGAAAGTAAATAATCTTACACTTGAAAGTAAACACAATGCCTTGGCAGCTACAAAATCGCAAAAACACCACCACAGATACAGTTAAGCCAGACTCGTCGCTGAAAAAAATGCGACTTCACTTAGCCAACGTAGATCCGTTTTAATTTTTAAATGAAATTATTTAAAGAAACCGAACCAACAACGTCAACCGGGGGAAACGCAGGCGTTCATAGGCTGCACTGAGACAATTGTTGACTGCACTACTGAACTTGCCATTTTCCATGGTTTAAATTACTATAATGTCTGGGCCAACGTCTCAGGAGCTCCAACGTCTGGTCTCGGTCTCGGCTCAAAAAGTCTCGTGCACATCCCTGCTTCTATTTCAATATCTCTCATTTCAGTTTTATTTAAAACATTTTAGTTCTGTCTAGTTTATTTTCTAGATTAAACTGACGGCTTGTCTGTAGGCCTACTGTAGCTATAGGCCTATACAGCAAGCTGCAAAGTTACCTTTATCTCGGTGGTGAGCCTTATGTTGACGCCGGCAATGCGGCGCTGCAAGCCGTCGATCTCGTTATGCAGGCGAATCGACTGGACTCGCGCGTTGCTGCCCTGGCAACAGCATCGACCAGTTAACTGGTCAGTTAATCTCAATATATTACAAAAAAGCCCAGCTAACGCAAAGGGGAACGCGCGACAGCGATGCATGTGTGAAGGCCCGGTGCGAACGAAATCTAAGCTCACAACGATGTTTCATTTAGACTCAACGGCGGATGATGCCTAGCACCATATCAGTGCATGAATTCCAATAATGGCTGAAAATCGCAAATTTTTCTCACCACCCCGTCTCATTTAAAGCCCTCGATCGGGGGTGAACCTTTTCGAATTTATGGAAAAGCTGTGCTGACCATGAAACAAGAGTCTACCAGGCAGCCGATGGTGAAGATATGGTGATCCTAGCTTGCACCGTTTTTGACTGATCCACCCGTGTGACGGACAGACAGACAGACAGAATTGTGATGGCTATGACGCGCTAAAGCAGTAGCTGCTTTCGTGTGTAAAAACAAACGAATGCTACCACTGCCACTACTAGACTACTATAGCTTACCTGGTGGTGCGGCGTAATGATTAACAGGTTGTGTCCGCACTCCAGAGCTAGTCTGGAGCTAGATGCTGTCTGGTCTGGTAAACCATCTCGGTATATAACCGACCATTTATAGGTCAACTAAATTTTCATCCCGCTTGAGTAAATAAATCGAGTATGGCTAGGGTTTAAATGGTACGCATCACGTTCACCCGGGTCTGGAAACTCTGGTAGCAATCTCATATGACAGGTGACGCGCTCAGTAGGCTATAACTATAGCTACCAGAATTAACCCTAACCCTAACCGTGATCTTCAATACTACAATCATTATACAGTGGGTTTCCTATAGCCCGACGCACCTTTTAACCCTGTACTACTCTCTGAAAGTACTACTTTACTGCAGTTGCTGTTGTTTATACAAATCGAGTTCGTAAAGCTTACAGTGTGACTGAATGAGATAGTGTTGGCGCGGGTAATGGATGGCCGCAAAATGAGTTACGGCATCATTAGCTCATGACAGTCAGCTGCTATTTCCGAGATTTTAAAACGCCTTTGGGTCACAAGTCCATCATGTAAGCAATATTACATCAAGTACCAAACTTTCCCTTTTTACTAAACCTTTATCTAGCGCCCACTGCTACTAAGTAAGTACATGCGTAAACAAACAAGCAAAGTGTCAATTTGCTTAGCGCCTGATCTTCAATGCGCGCTCAGCACATTTCGTCGTCAATATTTTGCAAAAAAAGTATGTATTCAGCTGAGATTGTCGAGACTCAGTTCTGGCCGAGTCACAAAGACTGTCAGGCAGCAAATTCCAAGTCGACGGGTCCGCAACAGCAAAACGCCGACGACCGAAACCGTTGCGTTTTGCGACGTAGGCCACGAGAAACTACTAGCCTAGCCCTACTACAATCATTACAATGAGATATCTAAACTGGCGAATTTGACTGTAACGCGTCTCACTCGTTCTGGAGCAGGTGTAGCAGACGAGTGCTGGCCGTCATGCGCTCTCTCCAACTGTGCGATGATCTTCTGATGATTCGCGTCCAGTTCACTGACGAGTCTCCTGGACTCTTCTTCTAGCGGCACAGTCTTGCGCTTTTCCTCGAAATATTTCCTCTTCCACGCGTCACGCCCTACGCAACACATACCCGTCGTTTGACCACACATAAGCCTGCTAGTGGGCTATTCACACAGCGTGATAAACATTTTCATCAGCCTGCAGGACTTGACCTCCAAATATCATTTGAACTCGAACATTTCAGGGCTAATATCCCGTTTACACGATCAAGCAATCATCAAGCAATCATCAAGCAAACATCAAGCAAACATCGAACAATTAGAGAACACGTCGTGCACGTGTATTCTGGATGCTTTTGCTAAATGTTTGCTCGATGATTGCTCGATGTTTGCTTGATCGTGTAAACGGAATATAACGGACGATCTATACACGTACTTTGCTAGTCCCTGAATGCCTTCATCTCTACAAGAAAATTTGACGGCTTCTAACTCGGAAGCAAAAAACGGCAGAAAACCCAACATTTTTCTAAATGTTCCCCAAGACCACAGTAGCAGGTGCATTATTTTCAAAAGATCAAAAATGTAGGTTAAAATTGGACTGTTTCTCGGTACTAAGCAGACGGCCGCACGTTGGGCCAACACAACGTATTTTGCGAGTTTTATCCAGTAAAATTTTTCGTTTGGTTCCGTTTGTTAGCAACTAATCTGACAGCTTTTCAATGAACGCCAAAGTCTTTCGTGATATCAAAAAACCCATATAGGACCGTCTAAATCGTATATACCGCTTGCGGCGTTTTCGTTGGCTTTGCTCTGTAATTGCTGCGTTCGCTGCATCAGTTCGTCACGTTCCTGTTCGGCTTCCAGTCTCGCGATTCGCAGATCATTTATCTGCCGCAGCAGCGCCTCCTCTGCGCATCCAAACACAGCCGGCTTAGATTATTAGTAAGCTCTTGCAAGTTACCAATACAGAAAACCGGACTGCTATCCAGAAACTATAGAGAGTTTATGTTGCACTCGTAACATTCAGAAAATAACTGAAGGCAGCTTTATTTTCAGCAGAATTTCAACTGTTTAAAATGTCCTTAACAATAACTACACCCGTAAATTTTACACCTAAAATCATCTCTGCCGATAGATTTGGATGAACATCGGCGTAGCGTAGGTTTTTACCATGGTACTTGTGCTGTCGCGCGGAATATCCGATAGGACAAATCCACGAGCCTAATACCGCGTTTACACGATCGAGCAAACATCGAGCTGGCTTGTCCAGCTAACATATAGCAGCTCGTCGAGCCAGCTTGATCGTGTAAACGGAGTATAATACTCGCAAGTGCAGTAACTGTGGGCTCTGCCAGCCTGCACCTTGCCCGGTCTATAAGATATCGGATGCGATGAAGTTTTGAGGGTTTTTTGTATAAAAGAAAGTGCGTATAGCACGGTAAAAAAATTCACCTTAAACAAATAACAAATTTTCTTCAGTGTTATCGAGTTAATAAAAGTCGACTGCAATAGAGCGAACAGCATGACAAACTAACGCAGCTTGTGCTAAACAAAATTCACTCCGCTGTCATACGCTGTCTAACTGATTTGTTCACAAAACGCTAATACTTACTTTCAGCTTCTCGTCTTTTGTCCAGCTACAAAGCACAAAAGGAAACATGTCGTAACTGAATCATTTAGGCCCTTAGTAATAATACGACTCTGAGCAAAATTGTTACTTCGTAGTTGGTTTATGAAGTCGACGTAATTAATCGGCATTATTTACGCAACAAATAACAGCAACTGCAGACTTGCAGTAGATCTAGACTTACAGTACCGTACACACTATTAATAAACAATTAATCTATCTTCATTTTTTGTACAGTAAGCTCACTACAAAACATCGACTAATTGTTGCAATAAAAAACAATAAGACAAAACAGAAGTAGGTAAACATTAGACCACGTGCAGCAACTTAATTTTTAAAGAAAAAAAAACTAACAGCAAACAACTTACCCTTTCTGCCTTTTGTTTTTCAAGCCTTTGTTGCACCTCTCGTTTCTTCTCTTCTATCAGTTTCTGGCGTTCTTCGTAGCGTCTGTTCTCAGCCTCTTTGAGACGCGCCTCGTTCTTCGCTCGATCTTCGGCCTGACGTTTGAATCTTTCGGAGTTTTTCTCCGCGGGTCCGTGCTGGTCATCTTCGCGTAGTCGCCGAACTCCTTCGGGTTTCCGATTTCGCATTTTCTTCTCCTTTTCTTCGAACTCCGCTGCATCCGGCGTTTTCTCCGGACTTTGCTTTCTCAGTGAATCGTCTTCCATCCTTTTTAAGTGTCCCAGTCTCTTTTCCGGCATTCGTCGTTCGTCATTTGTCGTCTCCTGCTGCTCTTTCATCATGCTCTCATTCGCAGCATCTTCGTTTGAAGCATCTATGTTTGACTCGTTCATCACCGCATCATCAGCCTCTGCATCCAGCTGCATCTTCTGGCCGCTGTTACGATGCTTTATATCCAACCTGGCGCCACGTGTACCATCGTCTTTACGTTTTCTACACAAACAACGTTAACGACATCGTTCGCCACAATAAAAGAACTATCTGGTTACTTGTCCGTTAATTCACCCGCACCCGAATTATTCTTGCTAAGGCTAACGCTAACACTAACCTTGACCCTAACGCCTAAGGGTAGAGTTAAGGTATAGGGTTATGGTTAGGGTTGACGTTAGGGTTAGGGTTAGTGTTAGGCCCTAACACTAACCCTAACCCTAACGTCAACCCTAACCATAACCCTATACCTTAACTTTACCCTTAGGCTGAACTCTAGCAGTTAATTCGGGTGCGGGTAAATTAACGGACAAGTGCTACTATCTGTCTGTTTAACGTGTTTTCAGTTCTGCCAATCGTTCGTCAGGGACATTTTAATAATTTTGTTGTAACATTTCTTACTATCGACCGCCATTACTCCGCCGCTTTCATTAGGCCTGTTTGTAATTCATTTTTTTCTAAGACACGGTGTGCACAAACAGATTTTCGACGAAATAGCACTTGTCTATACGTTAGGAAGAAAAACGCGTATGCGTTGTGTGCAATGAATAAAAATGCGGCTTCGTTTTGTACTTTTTACGCACCGCGAATTCTTTGTAAAATAATCAAATGCGATTTATTGCCTCTTCTCGTTCAACGCAACGTTGCCGGAAGCATCTTTGTTCGACTGATTCATTATTTCGTTATCATCATTATCATCGTGATCAAGCTGCATTTTCTCGCCGCTGTTATGATGCCTGTCCAACCTCACGCCATGTTTCTCACCCTCTTTACGTTTTCTGCACAAACAACATTAACGATCTCATTCGCCACAATAGAACTGTGTATTGTAGGCCTTTTTATGCTGCAGTAATGTCTTGGTGACGAGTTGAACCGACGAATGCATTTCCGTAGCATAACAGAAAATTTAAGCTAATGCTCACGAAACGCGCGAAAGCCTATAGCAGTTCCTGTTCGCAAACTGTCAGTCTATCTAAACCTACAGCCATTTCGTCGCAGTTCATTCTTGGAGTGTGCGCTGCAGTCGAAGATCACAAAAATCAATAAAACCCCTTATTTTGAAAGTTCAGGGTCTTTCAAAGTCATCGATCTTGATACGACTGAAAAGCTCGTCACTAGTGGCACTGATGCTTGTTGTGATGGGCAGCATGCCCATGGTGATCTGGCAACCGTTTTCACGAAAGACTGGCCAACAACGGTAAAATAACGACTTTTACGGGAATACCGCTGTTTGATGTTCTAGTGCGCAGATTTTCTTAACCTAGAAGATCGAGACTTGAGCCATCGAAATCTACGTTCAATGCTAAAACATTTCGTATGCAGCTTGTCTATGTCTATCTCAAACGACTTCGGCGCAATTCGCTCTTGAAATGTGTCTCGCAGCCCATAATAGCCAAAAAATCCACAAAACCCCTATTTTGGCGTTCAAGGTCATCCAAGGCCATTGAATTTGGCGCCAATCGAGAGCCAGTGTACGACTTCCTGTTAGTAATTAATAGTAACCTAGGTCCTATCTCGCACCGTTGCTGAGATACAGCGGCCAAAAATCGCAAATTTTCCCTACACACTCTCATTTAGTGCCCTCGTTCGGGGTGACCCCTTTCGAATTTTTAAAAAAGCTTTACGGCTCCTGAAACTAGTCTTCCAGGCAGCCGATGATGAAGATTTGGGATCCTAGCTTGCACCGTTTTTGACTGATCCACGCGTGTGACGGACGGACAGACAGACAGACAGACAGACAGAATTGCGATGGCTAAGTCGCGCTAAAGCAGTAGCTGCTTTCGCGCGTAAAAGAGCTGCAATAACAAAAATGTATAAATGTTGACTTGTTACACCCTAATCTCAACCTAGTTATAAGAGATAAAATCTCTCACTAGACCTCTTTCACGTGCAATTAAAGTGAATGCTGAAGTGGAGATTTTCATTTAATGTTATAAGCCTACAGTTCCTCTGACTAATCAAAAGGCGATGAATACATACCAATAACTAGGCTACTCGTAGTTTTAGACTGAATTGCTGAAACACAAAAGAATGTGCAACCGCGTCGAGATCTGCAGTGCACAGAATCGCCTTTGTTTTTGTACTTTTCAAGTTTTTACGCAATGCGCAACTCTTAAAAAAGATTAAGCGCAATATATTGCCTCCTATCGTGAGGATCTTTGTTTGGAGCATCTTTGCTTCTTTGGTTTATCACTGCATCGTCAGCCTCTGTATCAAGCTGCATCTTCTCGCCGCTGTTTCGATCATCTGTATCCAAGCTCGCGTAGCGTTTCTCATTCGCTTTATGTTTTCTGAACAAACAAACAACAATCTTATTCGCCAGAACATAATCAAAATTATTAAAATATAAAATTATGTTTGTTTTAACGCTTTTTTTCAGTTTTGCTCATACACTTATACTGGGGAACGTTTACACAATTTTCCAGTAGAAATATTATTCAATGCGTCTACGTTTTGTATTTTGTACTCAGTGCAAAGTGTTACGAAAAGAATTGCAATTTATCGCAATTTCCATAAAGTCTGTAGATACCGATACAAAAATGTGCAAGTGTGTTGTTTGTTGTTGCGTTCGTAACATCTGCCGACTGCGAAGAAGCTAAAACAGTTGGTTATTACGGACCGTTGGTACGGACGTTCTAATAGGCCGCAATGCGAGTTTTGTTGGTCCGTCCGTCCTTCGTCCGTCCGTCCAGTGCGGATTCTTAACTCGAACACTAAAACGCACGAAAAAATCAAAACTGGTGCGAACGTTCCCCCATGGCAGCAGTGAGCAGTGTGCAAAATGTCAGCTCAAAACTAAGGCGAACGACCGTAGGCCTACAATATAGTTTCCTTGTTTTATAGCAGAGAGCGGACAAACACTGCAGACAAACAAACGGCCAAGTTAGGGTTTGCAAACTTTTAGCGACAAAAATTTACAGGACCTTTTCAGAACTTTCCAGGACCGTCAAAACGTTTTTCAGACCTCATCGGAGTCCGCCAACGTTTAAACATAAAAACAAACAGCAGGAACTGTGAAGCATTTTCTCCAGAGCTTACTGAAAATCTGGGGGAAAGGTCGTAAACTT
>Ga0056128_1007834_pt1 | contig 13483 bp, 6 predicted proteins | sample WorMetLIZISLAND2_FD_71113 | JGI IMG/M metagenome (GOLD analysis project Ga0056128, IMG submission 71113) | Marine gutless worms symbiont microbial communities from Max Planck institute for Marine Microbiology, Germany - Olavius geniculatus... ... | reverse complement strand
CAGCATGTATGTACCTATCTGCAACCGTTTTCACATTATTCGAGCCAATAACGGCAAAATGACATCTTTTTAGGGGGGTACCCCTCTTCGACGCCCTCGTTCGAGGGGAACCCCTGAACCTAGTGACAAGAAATTTTTTCACGATAAACTAGAGACCTTGGGGCAGCCCACAGTGAAGATTTCGTGATCCTAGCTTCTACAGTTTTGATACAAATCACGAGTGTGACAGACGGACAGACGGACAGACAGACAGACGGACAGACGCCCAGACGATGGCAAAGACACGCGAAGCATTCTGCTGTCGCGCGTAAAAATGACGACGAAATAAACGAAAAATCCGTGTTCAAAGCACTTACCTGGGGTCTTTGGGCGGACACGGCTGAATCGGGCACACGGCCTGTGTCGGACAGGGCGACGGGCAAGGTGGAGGCAGACACGGGGGCGGTGGACAAGGCTTCGGGGGACACGGCAGGGAGCATGACGGTTGGCAGGGTGGCGCCGGACAGGGCTTGGGAGGACATGGAAAACAGGGCGCTGGCGGGGGTTGACACGGCGGCGGTCTGGGGCATGAGGGACTGTTGGCACACGTTGAAGTGGGACAGCAGGTGAGAGCGAAGCACGGAGACGGCCGGGGGCAGCAGCACCCGCACGCGTAGCCGATGGCGGCCAATAGAGGCGACAACCAGTAGACGCTCAGTGCCTTCATAACCTCGTCACATGCACAGCCGAACAGCATGCTGCCGCCCAGCGCCGGGTTCAGATGAATCGCCGTATAGCTCGAGTCTGCACGACATTAATATAATAAAGGCGCGTACAGAGCGACGTAGCTGAACTGAAGTGAACTGACACGGTTTAGTTTTTGACGAACTGGCCAACGGGCAAGCAGGGCGAGCCCATTGGTTATTGGTCGACGCGTACGTGAGCGTTAGACGGTGCCTACATTAATGCATTACTGGTTGCCCATTGGTCAGTTCTTCAAAAACTACGAGTAGCCTACCATGTCAATTCAGTTCAGTCAGTTCAGTTACGTCCCTCTGTGCGGGTTTTAATATACAACGTATTAAGAATGAAACCGTCTTCATGAAAATCGAAGCAATTAACTAACCCCAACGTTGGCTCGAGAGCTGCAAGCTATAAGCGACCCTTAAATTCAGGCAGTGTGTCTGTGACTGTAAGTTTCGTTTGCTGTTTGTCGGTAGCCTATCGATAGCAGCACAACTGTCGCCAGCGCTGATCAAAAGTTACGGAAGGTGGGGACCTTGGTACAGCTGACTGGGGTTGCCTAGCCGGCCGCTGCGCCAGCCTGCGTCTGCAGATTGCACACGGTGGCCGTGCGGCAGGCGGCTCTGGTTAGTGACGAAAGCGCATTAGAGGCGTGCGCATGCTCGCAACGATGCGCTATACAAATTGACGACCTTTACCTTTACCTTTTAACGCTATAATAGCTGGCTGTGTTACCGAGGCAGTTGAAAAAGCATCCGAGGAAGAACTTGGCCATGAGTTCATATGCGTCGATGCTGGCACATAGGGCGGAGCCTCCATTCGTGCAGCAGATGATGAGCGATCCGACAAACTCTACACCGGCTGCTAGCGGCACGAAGATTGGCGGCCTACAGCATATCAAGCGTTCACGATCGTCATCAGCATTATCGTATTTATTGCATGAATAATATAGCAAAACTAAAGTTATTGTGACTGCTCAAAGTGAAGATTTCGTGATCCTATCTATTGACGTTTTGATACAGTCAGACCGACAGACAGACGGACAGATCTTTTACGATCGCAAAGATGCGCTTAGCTTAGCTGTCGCGCGAAAAACATAAAATAAAATTTCTGACAAAGAGGACACGAGTACTCAAAATTTTAATCATATCCCTAATTTCAACAAAATGCATGATACATAATGAAAGCAAATAAAACAAAAACGAGTCGTAAGCTAGAAATAGCTTAGGCCCATACATGGACTCGCTCCTAACTAGGTATAAATTTACATAAATGATTGGCAATAAGCAATAGTATAATTCGCTTGAGTATTAATTGCAATTTTACGGAATCATGTTGATTAAAACATTAGGCATGTAAGAAAAGTGCTATTAATTATCCAACTAATCAAGTAATCAACCAATTAATTCCTAACTGGCATGCATTCACTTCGCAGTTTCTCTACGATTAGCCGTTTACGAAATTCAAGCTGTAATCCGAAGAGCGATCAAACCAAAAAATATGATACCAAAGACCCAAGGTCCTCTGTTTTTTTGATGCCACTACAGCACGTTACGCCGAAGTCGCCATTTTCCCGAACAAAAGACAAAGATAAAGGTTAGGTACTAGCGATTCTTACACGAGGTAAACTCATCGCCAGCAGCGCTTTACGATCTAGGAAGTGGTGGCTGATTAGCATGAGCCAACGATACGCCGCAGCGCACTATACGGCCATCCTGTGCCGCGTCAGTTAACAGCTGGACCCGCGGTTTGCAGCCAGAAGACATACCACCGCCCCAATCAGCCACATTAGGTCTTTACCTTGTAGCCCGTAAGGTACTACTCATTTTCCATTCTGATGGGGGTAGAAGGCTGAGTTGACCTAAGCAGCTTGTTTAAGGTGGCTAGCGAGTGCAAGTAATAACAGTGACAAGTTACTGGCCTAGCGGTGGGCGTCGGCATGACACAGTGCATGTGTTCTATCGTGTAAGGATCGACATCGGGCATGAGTCCTATCCACAGCAACTTGGCGAACGGGTGTGCGATTACACCTCCTACCATGATTGTACCAATGCGCCACAATGCCGCGTCTTTCTACAAGCACATACTGTTCATCTTTAAGTCTGCAAAAATATATATAACTTCGTGGAAGACTGTGCAATTCATTAACAGTTCAACAAAGCACTAAACAACGTCTAACTAGCGGCGGTTCTAGCCTAAGAAATCTGCGACGCTGTGCCGACACCTTCAATCACATTGGATCACCTTCAATTACATAATGTTAGTAGGTCTATCACCTATAACACTTTCCATCGGCCAGTGTGTTATGGACACTAAAGTGGGAGTGCTGCTGAGCCCAAATCTTGAAATGCTACAGCACCCCCCCCCAACTGCAGGCTGAAAACGCCACCGCGTTTAACTATTTTTGTAGTTTAGTTAAAGCTCTTAAGGATAGAAAGAAAGTTTATTCAGTTAAAAAGTAATAGTTTAACTGAATCACTGCAATGTGCACTCTACATCGTGCTGAAACGTTCTGATCTCATGACTGTGATCGACGGTGTGTTTTGCCTGCACGTGCACCTAAGCCTAACAAAGAGATGAGAGACGCGTTTCAATTGTCGTTCTTGACACGACTAAGTATAGATTTCATAAAACTGAAATGAGAGTGAGATTATGTGCAGTAACACTGCAGACATTGTGGTGAGCGTGAGAGATCAGAGGACGAACTGGGTCAAGAAATAAGCATATCGATACATACGTCACACGCGTTCGAGCACTCGACGAGCTTGACGATGTGAGGTAGCGGGTTGGCGGATCCGAACAAAATGATCCGCTGTATCAGACCGATTGTTAGCAGTGCCATGAGATACCCGGCTGGACCGTAGACGTTCGCTATGTAACCGTGACAGAACGAACAGCCGTAGATGACAAACGCCGCCGTCAGATCAAGCGATAAAACCTACATACAGATGCAGCAGTCGTTTAACCGACTTTACTGGCAGGATCAAGAAACTTTACGAATTAAGCAAATAAATCCACACATTTTACGAATTTTAAAGCTCGGGTTACTAAAATGTAAAAACAGACTCGAACGAATGAAAAAAATTGGTTAAGTTTGTTATTTCTTGTTTAATTAAAAAAAGCGATTAGTTGCAAATACTGGATCGGCGATAATAGACTAAGTATATCTAAAAAATTGTACCGCAATAACATGCAACAAACAACTAGCTGGGAATCTGATATATAGGCTACCCTTTCGTCAGCTCAATCTTCTACCCTCCGCATAGCGAGAAATATGTAGGGGTCTAGCAGCTTATAGGATTGAAGGGTAAAGCATGGTTTTCATCCAACGTACCGTACGCAGAGAACGCAAAAAAGTATGTAACAACTGCAATGAACGCAGCTGACGTAATGGCCGTAACGCAAGGATAAAAGCGGTCGTTGCGTCAGCTGCGTTTTTTTGCGTTCGTTGCGTTGCGCACGTTCCATGCATTGCACCGAATGGTAGCTACGCTCAAGATCTATAATGCAGCTGATAGGGTCGGCGGGATATCTGCTGACTGACCACGGATCAAATTGTTCGGTTGTTCAATGTTGGTTCAAGGCCAGCAATTTCTAAAACCAAGGCCAACGCCAACGCCAACGCCAGGCCAGCGGTCTTCGGGGGCAAGCCAAAGTAAGTAAGTAGCCTAAGTGCAGTATGTGTGACAATTTTATACTGCGCATGTACCAAAAGCCAGCTAATTAGTCGCCAACAGTGCTCAGACAAACAGAGTTTCAACGTGTAGACTAGTTACTTCAAGTTTAGTTTTCCTACAACAAGAAAGTTGAAACAGTCAGCATAGTTTCAGTTTCGTTGCACAAAGCACATTCATTGGAAGTGAAGTGATTGGAGGCCAAGGCATCAGGGCTAAAACTAGACATTTTCGAAGTCATCGCCAAGGCCAGGGCTATCATTTTTGTCTTCGAGCTGTCTTAGATCGAAGAGAGTCCTTGAAAATCCCGTCCCTTGTTCAGTGATATTCGCATGAACAGACTTACAGAGAACTTACTGTCGATATAGGCCTGTCCGACCGACTGACAAACATAAGGCTGGGGCGTCACGCTGTTGAAATATTTAAGACGCCGTAGTCCCTCGCCAACATAGAAGTCTGGGGATTGTTCCCCAGAAATTTTTCTTTCAAAAAATTAACACTGAAATTGCACACTTTCATGCACTGGGGAGGTAGATACCCTACTCCAAAACGTGTTACGTGAGCAAAATGTTTTAAACAAAAAAAGTGAGTTTTTTAAAAAAATTTTTAGTGCGCCGGACCTTTCGGGCGCGACGCCACTGGATATAGTTCCTATAGGCCTACCTGGTAGCAAGGATGGACGCAGCGAAAGATGAAGCATCTGGTGCCGAGACCGAACATGAGAAAACACGCGTAGAAACACAGACTGCGTCCCCCTACCACTTCCTCGATGTAGTACGATACGTTGCTACCGTCCATGGCGATTGTCTCTTCACTCTCCGTCAGTCCCTGCGGTCACATAGAGCTAAGGTGTGAGTGGTTACGGTGGTTTGGTGATGCAAAGGCGCCTAAACCACACTAAGCTTGCATCGTTGCTGTTTTACAGTGGCTGATCTAGCCGGGGAACAGGTCCAGTTCCCTACAGTTGTAACCATTTTAATGGCATGCTTAACGCGCATTATCCGCCGACACCAAAAACCCAAGCCCTGGAGGTTTCATTCTATCTACTGCCCTTCCCCGAAAACCCAAACATGAAGTGAATCTGATGATCCGTTGCTGCGATACCATAAACTAAAGTACGAACGTCATGTTATGAAGGCAGAAAGATGATCGCTGATTGGAAACCTTGAACGGTTGTTGTTTCGAAGCAGATGTTCGCTGCGCGTATACTTCAACCGAATGCGCTCTTCACCGTCAGCTGTTGCAAACTGGCAAATCAGATGGATCCATTCGTCCCGTTGTTAACCATCCTCAGAGTCCTGTTAAGACTTCTTACCACCATTGTATATGCACAGCTGACTGCCGGCTAGGCAACCATCGTGACGTCATTGCATAAATTAGATAGCGAACTTCATGAAGCGGCCTTAGTTAGTTCGTATAATGCTGTCTCGCGCACTGCTAAATTATTCGCTTAGCACGTCAGATTTGCATTTGACGCTGTTTCATTGTGGCCATAACGTCAAGCGATTCCGCCTATTCTCTACGCATTTTTTGTAGCGTGGTCTGTCTGTCTGTCGTCAGTCTGTCACGTTCGTGCCTCCTGCTAAAACCGCTCGAAGGATTTACACGCCATTTGGCAAATACACTTGTGCTAACGGGGGTCATGAACTTCAGATGAAGGGTGATTTGGGCTCGAACACGCAGCTAAAACATACTATTACAAATTGCTGCTGCTGCCACCTTTCGAATAAAAAACAATTGCGCGTTTTTTCAAATTATTTTCGTGTTTTTTATTATTAAGTAATTGACAGGGAAAAGGATATAGGGAAGACGGAAACGGGAACTCCTAGACCATTTAAGGGGCCGCTATTTGAACATTATAACAACAATAACAGATAACAGATTTCTATGCTAATTAGTTAATACTTATACAGTAAAGTATGATTTTAGTGCATGTATTTTTATTCAAATTTTGTTCAGCAATTATTGTTTTATAGTATAAAGTTTAGTGATATTGGAAACTAACTGGTCGATTAAAAGATGAAGAAAAATAATTATTGCTGCTGCTGTTAGCAGACAAAGTTTACATTTCTTCGTTACATGCCACTGAAAGATTCATTTTTTAATTTTTGAATGACAAATTTTGGTTTATTGTTGATCTACTTGCAGGTAACTTAAGCTAACCGTTATGTACCGACGCAAAAAACCTGTAGAAAACGAAAATTTTGTTCTGTTGCTTTGTGCTGTCAATAATTATGCTTAGGCCCCTACGTTTTTCATTTTAATATGGTCAAATGGCTTGATGCATTTCTGAAGTTGTTATGTTACTGAATCCCCGTTAAACAATAGCGATCCTCTAGCGTTTTATTTTGTGGACCTTGTGACAGTAATATAAATTGCAGGTAAAATATTTATTATGATAACGCGGAAGTTAACGCATGCACGAAAAACAGAAAGTATTCCACGAACAAAGTTTGACAAAGCAGGGAACGATGTATTTGCAGTACACATGCAGAGTAATATTTGACAGAATTTTATACACGAATATTGACGTAAATTGTTTTAACATTACAAGGCCAGCAAGTAAAAGGCAAACACGCAAATAAATCACACAGCTTACACGAAAGTGACAAAACACAAGCTACACTCACACATTACAGGCTACATAACACAAAACTTACAACGCGCATAAAATGCCTGTCAGATGGGTATGAAATCAAACGCGGAAAAAAGTACAACGTAAAAAGCAACATGTTTGGAAAACATCACGACATTAGTTTTTTTGTTTTGTTGTTTTTAGTTTCTTATTTTCCTGGCATAGCTGTAATTAATTTTTAACACAAAAATTATGCAAACATTAGGCCTATTTAACAACTCACATGTTATATACACACTGAACGCAATCACAAGCAACATCGGTCCGATGCACATAACTCGTTTGCGAACACCAATAAAAGCTCCTCCAAGTCATTTCGAAAAGAAAAACAAATAAATAGCAATGAGCTAAATAATTTTCTAGTTTCGAATGCATTACAAAGATAGTTTAGGACCTGTCCGCAGACAGTCGTGCATTCATCAAAGTAGTAATCATTTGATTATGGTCAGCCCAATTATTTTTTATTCCCACATTTTTCTGACTGCAGCCAACATTATTCTTAGCAGGCATTGTTTCATTTGTTTGTAAAAGTTGGCTTTTAGGTTATCTTACTCACATGCTTTCGCCTTAGATTTAACGGGTTTCCCGTCCTAACTGCGTGCCATACAAGCTTACTACTTATAGTCTGTTATGCAAGAAAGTGTCAGTAGAAAAGCTTGCAAAAATTTTATGTGAACGGATTAGAAAGCATTCGGGAAAGTAGTCAATAACGCGTCATTATATCAGCATATCGTAATTTGTATTGTGAGCGCTTTGGCGTTGTGTCAAGTTGTTTTTACAGAGCGACGTAACTGAACTGGACTGACGCCGTTTAGTTTTTGACGAATTGACCAATGAGCAAGCAAAGCGAGCTCATTGGTCATTAGCTGACGCGTACGTGCGCGTAGTCACATAGGCCACCAACGCCGTTAGACGGCGATACATTACTGCTTGCCCATTGGTCAGTTTGTCAAAAACTAAAACATGTCAGTTCAGTTCAGTTACGTCACTCTGTACGCGTCTTTAAGACTTGCTGACAATTCGCCCTGAGTTTGTAAATACAGCTTGCTGTGGCCTGAAGCAGTCTGTAGGCTATAGAATAAGTCGACAACAACTGATCGCAGTAAGTGGAAACTGGACTTTACGAAGCTGCGCGCAGTCCGACCGGTCGACCGAGTGAAGCGGCTTCCTTGACGGTCCACTTGAACTGCTGCAAAACAGTCACGCAACACCGCCATTAATCAATCAAATGTTCATTCATTCAATCAATCAACAAACCAATCAGTTTTACAAAAACTTGTTATGCGAACAGTCTGGATAGATACATAATATAAAGCAAAAACCAACGTTGAAACAACAGACTAGAAAAGGTCACGCTGGTGTGTGAAATTCGTTGGCTTGTTGGGTCCTATTTCGATGGCCGAACATGCAAAACATGCCTAAGTACGCATCTGATTTCTGACTGTCGACATACGACAAAAGAGTTTGCTGTTTAACCACGGTGTTGTGGTTTTAAAAAGTAGGCGTGGCATAAGAGTTGTAACTTTTCGACAGAAACTGCAAATTTTCCACAGAATTTTGACAAAATGGCAAATTTTTTACAAAAAAATATGGCTGTTGAGTGAGAAAAAATTAAAATTTGTCTTTGAATTTTTCGAAAATGGAAATTTTAGCCCCAAATGTTGCCATTTTTGGACGAAAATTTTCAAACAAAACAATTTTCCGACAGCCATAAATTTTGGGGCTTCTGTCTGCCTACCCCCTGTTACGAAGCCAAACCTTCTTTCTGTTGCAGATGGTGGTACGCTGGGCCTCGGCGTCAAGACGTTCAAACTTGGCTTTGATCGCCAGTCGATCAAACGCGGGCATCTCCGAGCTTTCTTCGTCATCCATGTTAGTGTTCCTCCGGTCAGACGCGATGTCATACTCACGCACTTGTGACGGTCGCCTGCATTTACAAACAAACGCGGGTTAAAAGATTGTAAAAAATAAGTCAATTTAATTTATAAAGCGCACAATGTCAGCAAAAAGCTGCTGGTTTCCGACAAAGAAAACGTGGGTGCTCAAAATGTCAATTTCGTCTCAATATTTTTCCCCAAATTGGCAATTTTTTTGCCCCAAAGTTTTGCGGTTTTAAACGGAAATTTTCCGACAAAAAAAAACAATTTTTCAACAGCTCCCACGGTTAAGGGCCGGGTGATTAAATATTTTACCAATCGCGAAAAAAATCGGTCAATATCATTCTGGCGAAAATATGAACAAAAGTTATAGGTTTTTGGGCCCACGTGTATGTCAACTGCTAGAGTGTGCTGCTAAAGCGATAAAAAAACTTCGTTAAATTGTGCACTATGCTGTTATTAAATTATAGAAATTTGCAGCTGCATGTGCTCAAAATTTAATTTCGCCCTTACATTTTTCCAAACGACACTACACACTGTAGTTTGTTCAACACATGCTAAATATCTTTACAATTAGTACCTGGCCACGGGGCCACAAGACTGGGATCTCGCTGAAGCGGGTGGTACTCGGTGCTGCTGGTTTTCCGAGTCCGGTGATGTCCTGAGCCAGGCGGTGGTAGCTCTGCTGGCGGCACCGGTGGTCCTTGTGGAACGCTCTGTGGCAGCACGTTTAATAAGTTGGTCTTCCCGGCGACGCTGTTCAAACTGACGCCACCGAGCCAGCAACGTCTTCATGTGTCCGCGACGTGGTAGAGTGTCCTCGGCAGCTGATTGGTCAGTTTCGTTCTGGTCACGTGCCTGTGGTTTAGCCTTAGATTGGTCAGTTCCGTAGTCACGCGACCCCGTCCCGTCGGACATCTGGATCGCGTCGAGGGTCCCACCGTTCTTTGCCCATCTGCGTCCAACAATCCTGCTTTGTTCCCGATAACTGATATTATTCTCCACCTGGTCAAAGTCGGTGGATTTCTGGACGTAGTTTTCGTCCGAGCTGTAACCGTTCGCGCGTGGATCGAGATCCGCAGGGTGGTGCATGGAATCGCTGAATCTTTCTTCCTCCCGAGGATTAAGTCCGTTTCTCGACTGTTCTTCGGACTCTGCCATTTCAACTGTTAATGGTTTATGCAGCGCCAAACTGTGACGAAGATGAGATGGTGATTCGAAGTTTTGGTCACTCCACGAATCAGCATGCTGTGAGATGATGTGATCGTGGTTGACGCTGTTCCAAGCGCATCTGTAAGATAAGATAACATAATTACTTGTTAGAATGCAGCCACGGATAGTCAAAATTTTACAATACGGCAAATACAACAATCGGTCAATAACAATTAATCAAAAAATCTATCAAACCAAGATTATGTCATCACACGACAGCAAGTTGTCTGAAGTCGATGATTTTCATGTAATTTAAAAAGCTCATGCAACTGCTGATTAATCATCAATGGCAACCGTTGCCCTCTCCCTCACCGTTTTTGAGATACGGCGACTTATCGATTGAAAAACGCATTTTTTCCTACCCCACCTTTGTTCAAACCAAAATTTTAAAATGTTTCCATTGCACTGGATTCTTGAAATTTTGCAAAGTAAAAGCCGTAATAAATCATGTAATAAATTGTTTGCTTAGACCTGCCGTTTAGCCACAATACGTGCGTTACAGACAAAGAACAGACACAGACGGACGATAGACAAACATATCGTACCACAGGCTCGGCCAAAAATGTTGTATATGGACAAAACTATAAAACGTTAAACTTAACAACAAAGGCAATGTATCGGTTGCAACAGCAAAGGTTTTAAAAGTTTTCAGCGTTAAGGAATCAACAAAAACGAATGCAAATATTCCAAAACTTTTCACAGACATGCTCAGCACGGACCGACCTGTGTGCAATGTCATCGTCATCGATGTCTTCCTCCGAGACTGTTTCATACATCATCATCATCTCACTGTTCTTCCGCCCCGCCGTCTCTCTAAGGTCATTGTCAGCTGGCCGGTGTTCGTGCTGGTGGATTTGATCTTCATTCTGCTGTCCGTCCATTGATGTGGACTGGTGATCAGCATCCGTGTAGCTGTTATCATAGTCGACACAGTCGCGCTTTTGCGGGTCTGGAATGGCGTTATTATACCCTGTATAATATATACGAACATACATTACACACCCTGCAGTATTAGTAGTATTAGTAGTACACGGACATGCCGGTCGGTCCATTTACTTGAAACGTTCTTCCGAACATTCTTAAATGCAGCACACAGTTTTTAGCCTACCTACTTCTGAACGTCATCACGAAGTTTTCACTTCACGTTCTACGTATTAGCACATCGAGCGCGTTCGAGATTATTACAGTTAACGCGCTACAGAAATTATTTACTTACTTGCTTAGTAGTAGTAGTAGTTGTTGTTGTCGTCGGAGTAGAAGTTGTTGTTAAAGATAAAGATCCGGTACTTGATATAGCGCCACTCAACTAGACAAATTCGTGACCAGAGGCGCTATACAATCTCCGGGCAAGTGGCAGATGATTGGCATGAACTAATGATACCACAGCGCACTATGCGGCCATCCATTGTCCGCGTCAGAAAACAGTTAGACCCTCGGAGCAGCCAGTATTGTCTTGCGAGCTTGGATTATTGCATTACTACATGCTTTTGATATTTGGTACTGTATTTGCAATATAGTATAATACTGGCAACATAAAGCGCTCTATTTATTAGCTATTCTACAGATATTTTTTTCTATGTATTTATTGTGCGGCGGTCTTAAAAGGCCGCACTACGCATCTTGTCCGTCCGTCCGTCTGTCTGTCTGTCCGTTCGTTTTGTTTTCCAAGACAGGAGAAACCGGTGTCCTAATTATTGTTATCTCAAACGGCCAAAAGTCAAACGAATAGCTTCATAATATATCAGCGCTGTTTTTTTAATTTACTTGTTTGTTTGTTTATTTTCTATTAGCAGTAATAAATAATTATCAATTTCTGACCGCTGCTGACTGGGCGATCTTCGTGCGTTGACAAACCGTCCATGCCAAACGAACGACTCATCGTAAAGTTAAATATCTCGCTGACTTTGCCGTCAAATTTCGTCGCCTCGTCTTCTGCTTCCCGGCTCGCATGATCAGCTGCATCGTTCATAGAACTTCCAACATTATTCATAAATCGCGTAATAAATTCATCAAATTACATTTTTTTATTTTTGAAATTAACGTTTTGGTAACTTTCGTTGCCTTTTTTATAAATAAATAACCGACAACTAGTTATTTCCGCAAGATTATGATTTTATTGTAAAATAGTTATGTTGACCAGCTTTGGTGAATTAAATAATGATGAAATGTTGTTATTTAATGTGAAATTTACAGTCAAAATATTAGCTTTGACTGTGCATATAGATTACGTGACGTGCTTCAGCGTTTAAGTTTATTGAATAATTTAATTTATTGTTAAGGTAAGCCTAGGTTAGTTTTTTACGTTTTAAAAATATTTTTGTTAAAATAAACTTACGTAAGACCGATATACAATAATTTAATAAAAAGCGCGTGTCTACTTCTTTCTACAGCTGCATTGATTACTGACCGATTTACAAAATACGTTCATCGAAATGCACTACAGCAAATTTTCAGTTGAGTGCTTATTGTAAGTTTCATCACAACACGCAAAACGCGTTACAGGTGGACTATATTTTACTAAATGTTTATAATATTAACAAAATCTTATCATTAACGCTTCTCAATGAAAAAAATTAAGAATCTTAAATTAACCCTATGTTTGTTTAAAACATCTGAATTAGAAAATAAAATCATTACCGCAGTGGCTTTTATTCCCTTCAATCTGGACTCGAAATATGGCACAAGTTGTCCCACCCCACTATCCGGCTCAAGTTTCCCCCAATTTTGGACTCAAGTCGTCTTTTTTCAAGCTCTTTCTCCTTTCTGCCTCCTTCTATTCGCTTTTTTACGCGCGACAGCATGTAATGTTTTGCGCGTTTTAGCCGTAGTTGAGGTGTCTGTCCGTCTGTCCGTTCGTCCGTCCGTCCGTCCGTCACACCCTGGCACTGTACAAAACGGCGTCATCTAAAATTACGAAATCATCACTGTGGGCTGCCCCAATGACTCTAGTTTCAGTGACAATATTTCGTCCCTTGGGTGATGAGGTACCCCTCGAACGAGAGCGTCATAGTGGAATACCCCTCCCCTAAAACGTTGTTTTGCCATTATTGGCTCTTACAGTGTAAAAATGGTTGCAGATAGTTACAAACTTGCTGCATTATCATAACAAGCATTGATGACATGCTTTTTTAGATTTGTCAACATCAATCATCTTGAACGACCTTGAACCTCCAAAAGAGAGGTTGTGGTGAGTTTTTTGCAATTTTTGGCTGCAGCGTACATTTCAACCATGGATTGCGACGAAATGGCTGGAGATAGACCAAAGCAATTTGCATGCGAAATTTTTATCATTAAACGTAGATTTTAACTGTCCAAATCCCGACCCTCTTGGTTCAAGAAGGTCTGCGCAGTCGGGCGTCAAA
>Ga0056128_1007833_pt1 | contig 13483 bp, 3 predicted proteins | sample WorMetLIZISLAND2_FD_71113 | JGI IMG/M metagenome (GOLD analysis project Ga0056128, IMG submission 71113) | Marine gutless worms symbiont microbial communities from Max Planck institute for Marine Microbiology, Germany - Olavius geniculatus... ... | reverse complement strand
CTTGTTAACGGCAACATTTAAGGACTTGCACATCGAAAACAGCAAAAATTACAGAAGGTGATATTATTCAGCAGCACATTGACACACAGTCAGTGTGATGCGGGCAATATCACCGTTTGTAATTTTTGCTGTTTTCGATGTGCAAGTCCTTAAATGTTGCCGTTAACAAGTGTATAAACTAATGTTTTGTACATGTATCTAATCATGGGCGGGGCTAGGAATCTGAAGCTGAAAGGGTAACGGGGGCAAGGCCAGGGCACAGGGGCAGTAATTTTTTGTGCGGGCAAATGTCGACCTTTTATTCAGTCGTTGTGTGCATCGAAAAGATGTAGCGGGATCCAGGGGCAAAGCCCCTGGTCGGGGAAGGAAAAAGAGTAAGGGGGCGAAGCCCCCTGAAGCTGAAACACTTTTAACTTTTTGACCTGCAATGGAAGTCGCAAATATGCTTGCTTTTTAATGTTTGGAAACGCAAAAACATGACAACTGTCTGTGTTGTCGTGCAAAAATGACGTTTAATAAGTCACATTTTGGCATGAGTATGGTCACCAGAGGGCACTTTATCACCATCCATTTTTTTCCTGGGAGTTGTCGGGGAGGGGCGAAAGCAAGGGCACGGGGGCAGGTCCCCCCGTGCTCCTTCTCTGGCGCCGCTCATGTTTTCAATATTAAGCAATTGTCCATCACTGAACATCATACCGGCGTCTCTTTCTTTCACCGATTGGTTACAATCGTGAATGACTTTCGTTGAATACAGTGCCGTGAAGATTAAACCGACTGATCTACAGCTGAGTTGCGTTTCTTGAAATGACTGGATCTCCTTTGTTTGTTGTACAACGAAAATGGTAAAAAATATTTCCCTTCTGTTACGTGCTGCTATAGCCTGTTAACTAGTTTAGTGTCACCTGTCAACAGAAATCTAATTTGTTAACTTATAAACGTTTAAGTTAATTAGTGCTGATTTGGATAATTGTCACACATACGTCAAATCTGCCATTTTCATGCACAACTTTGGATGGCGCAGACAAACGTAAACCATAAATAATAATCATCAACTTTTTGTTAATAAATGATTATTTTTGTATTTTATTTATTTTTGGTGAATACTAAAATACATTATGGTGTGCTACTGTTATATCAAAATAAACACGCAATTTACCTTTTTTTGTCATTTTTACTACGTGGTGGTGCAAAAATCATTTCCTTACACAAAACTTTATTATAAACTGTGATTGATAGGTATACTACACTGTGTCCAGAAAAAAGTAAACCCCAAGCCACTGTACAATAGAAATGTCAGATCTGAACTAACTTGAATAGAATTTCGCAAACTTAGGCCTAATTTTCAATAAAGTGCCGAAGCGATCACGAAATTTCGGTTATTAAATATCCTACCACATTTTAACTATGTCATTACACTACCATGTAAAACGTCGATTTTCAAAAAACAATTAGGGGCCTACTTAAGTCACTGCAATGATATGCAAAAAGTATCTTTCAAAGCATTTATACTAATTTTTGTACAAAAAAATTATGCCTAGTTTCAAATACACGTTTAATGTTTATAAACAAAAGCAGACGATATTATTGTAAACAATAATTGTTAATGCAGTGACGATACACCAATAAAAATGTAACATGCCACTTAGCTACAGGTAGACAAGGCTTTGATTAAGAACGTTCACCAGTTTAGCCAGTTTAAAAATACAGCTTTCGGGCGATGTTTAAAGATAAATTGCAAAAGGGAGAAACTGGAAACATTACTAAAACTATTTTAAAAACAGGAAGCACCGACTAAAAGCATAAGAGCGGCATAGAAGTGTGCACGTACTGAAGAGAACGTGACCACCGACCACTGTGAATAAACTGGTAGGCCCACTAAGGCAGGAAGGCCAAATATCCAAAGGAGTGGATCTAACACAGTGTAGCATCGTACAGATCATTTAGCCTACTGCGTGTTTTGTAAAAGATAAAAAGGTAAAGTTCAGCACTTGCTGTAGCGTTTCTTACATGAGATGGACTCAAGACCAGAAGCGCTTTAAAATCTTCTAAATGGCAGCTGATTAGCATGAGCTAATGATACCGCAGCGCAGTATGCGGCCATCCATTACCGGCCTAAGCGAACAATTGGACCCGCGGTTTGCAGCTAGCAGACATTTCACCGCTCCAATCAGCCACACTAGGCCTTCACTTCGTAGCCCGTAAGCTATTAATCATTTCCCGTCCCACGAAGGGTAGGAGGCTGAGTTGGTCTGAGCACACAGTAGGTTAGCAACTTGCTCAAGGTTGCTTGCTTGCAAATGACGGCAGCGAGAATTGACCCACAACCTGAAAGTTGCGAGACGACACTAACCACTAAACCACTTGCACCTACACAGCCAGGTAGGTGTGAACAACTTGCCCAGAGTTGTTACTTGGTAGTACACCGGCTGGGAATTGAACCGTGGACTTTTCAGTCTCGTATCCAGTGCTCTAACCGCTGAGCCACCAAGCCACCTTGTCTGAAGTGTCTTTCGTTTACCATTTCACAAGGTAGTGTATAGCTACACAGTTAAGGTGTGGTGGAATAGGCCTATTCAATAACACTTTAATGTTAATTGTCTACAAAATGCATCAGTGAATTTTGAAAATTCGTTAATATTTGGTAAAAATATGAACAATAAAATACTGGTTTCTTTTTTCTGTAGCAACGGCTAACGCCATAACCCGTCTAACCAAAACCGACTTTCATTAACAGTGTGGCCTATCACGGATGTATCCATTATTTTTCCCCGAACAGTCGTAAACAGTAAACAAAAACTGGCGTGCCGGCAGCCGGCCCCGTTGTTTCGATGCAGTTTACGGCTGAATGTAGTCACAGTTACGTGACCACATCTCACGTTGTACCTTTAGCGCGCCAGTCGCAAATTGCGAATGATGATGTTGCGTCTGTCTTCATTATCGTCGTCCGATTCGGCTCCTGTATGTGGCCACACGAAACGTGTTATCGCCGCGTGTGAATGCCGTAAACCTTCGCGCAATGTCATCCTTTGTCATTTTTCGCCTACTTGAACACGTAAACTACGACTCGAGTAACGATTATGGAGCGTCACGCCGGCGCACAAGTGCTTAGTTACGATATCACAACAGCAATTTTTCTCTGCGTTTTTCACCCATTTTATTGAAGTGCCATTATACGTTCAAAGTAATATTACGCTTAGGCCTACTTAGGTGTCCTTTGGCAGTGTAGAAATACGGGACAACATTCAGCAGCTACTTCAGCTAACAGACGATGAAAATAGACAAGTTGCGTTTGTTACAATCGTTAGTGGACATTCGTCGTTCGTGTGGTAGCATTACCAAAGCTCCACTATATTCTGTTTACTGAAGCTATTTATTCGTTCAAATCTAGTTCCAATTTTCCATGTGGAGCAGGGCGGCCAAATCCGCCCCGTATAGGCTAACTCCACAGTGTGGGCTCATCCGTCATACTTGGTAAAACACCATCAGCAACAACGGGGTACTTATGGAAATCTGTGGAATCACTGAACAAATTTTACGATGTCCAATACTGTTGCATTGTCCGTGTATGTAGGGTATGAATTAAGGGTTTTCCCATAAGGCCTATAGTTCCTTAGTTTTCCGTAAGACCTACCGCTTAGCCACAATACATCAGTGACAGACGACAGCGACAGACAGATAGACGAGAGACATCTGGTACCATAGGACAGACCGTTAAGCTTAGCTAAGCTTAACCGTGGTCCCGAAAATGATTAAAATTAGCTCTTTTTTCGCTAAAGTTATTATCGAATAAAACATTTTACGCTCTTGAGAAATTGTCGTCAGTGAAAACATTCTATTGTTACACTATGCAGTAATGAAATGTTCTATTTGCCGTAGGCCTATATAGCGGACCCGCACACGTTGTGAAATTATCACTGTGCGCTGGTGGCCACTGAATCTTCTAAAGCGATGCAGAGCTAGATCGAAGACAGCACTGCAATAGTGTTAATTCGTACCGCCAGGCACTGGACACGACAATTAGCTCAGCTCAGCCATTGCTTAGAAAAAAGACGCCAGCTTGGTGCATTCGTCTCGTCATATTGCTACTCTCGGGCATCTGGCTTTTTTGAGTTTAGTTATACGTTAACTTACGTGTGGGATTTTTTTAGCAAAAATAAGCCTACATGGCAACGGACGGACGCATGCGAGTATACAAAAATACCGGTAGCTTTTACAGTAGTTTGCCGTGTCTTTTCCAAAGAATCTTCGCACAGAACTGTACCAGGGAACCAGCGCACAGAACTGTATTCGTATAAAAAAAAATCAAGGTGCGGCAAAAAGTAGCTTAAAGTTTTTTGCTGTTTTAGCAATCTTTTGGAATTTTAATTTAAAATTTTACATAGTTATTTACTGAAACGTTTTATATTAAACCGCCAAGTAAAATGTGATTTTATTGAAAAACGATGAAGTTATAAATTTTTTAACATGACCGCTTACCGATTTTTTAGCATTAAAACGTTTAAGTTAAAAATGCTATTTAATTTTCAAAAACCGGTTACCACGCTACTGCCGATGACATCACAGTGACTTTTTGATAAACATTAATTTATTTTGTTTATTACTAAATTATCGTTATTTTAAAGTAATTGCCAGCTGCCCACCGAGTTCATCTTCCAGCAAGACAGCGCCCCATCGTACACAGCGCGCAGCGCACAGAACTGGCTGCGGGCCAACTGTCCATATTTCATCACAAATGACCAGTGGCCTCCAAATTCGCCGAACATAAACCCAATGGATTATCATGTGTGGGGTGCAATGCTGGAGGCTTACCGCAAGCTTGAAACAAACCCGAAAACAATCGCCGAACTCAAGGAGGCGCTTTAAGTTATTTGGGGCAACCTGCCCCAAGGACCAGGCTGTAAAAGACTTCTCAAATTAAGCGACTGAAGGCTCGTGTTAGAGCTTGGAGCTGGCGGTGGACACTTCGAACATTCACAGTGACAATGGAATTCTGGCGTCTGATCAACGACTGTGTTGTTTCAACGATGTTATTAAATTGGTGTTGTAGCTTAAACATTTTAATACTAAAAAATCGGTAGACGGTCATAACAAAAAAAATCTATGACTTCGTCATTTTAATAGAATCACATTTGGCTTGGCAGTTAACCGTAGAACGGTTTAGAAAATAAATATTAAAATTTCAGATTAAAATGCAAACTGTTGCTGAGAAAACAGCGAAAAACTTTAGGAGGCTACTTTATTTTGCCGCACAATGACAATTGGTTGCTGTTTTTAAGATTTTTATATTAACAAGATAATGTTCAAACGAACACGTCGTCTGTCCAATGCATTTCGATAGCTAAAAGTTTATGTCCGCATAAATAAATTTATTGAGCTGTGTAGACTAGTGGTAATAATGTAAAACAAGCTTAATTTCAAATTGTACAGCAGCAATGTTATTGTCATTTTTTGCTAATATTATATATAAAAAAAACTGCAAGCAATTCATTTAATGTTGTATAAGCGCTGATGTAAAACGGCAAAAGTCAAAAAGTATAAGCCGGAACTAATGTATTAGCTTAGACATTTAATCTGTTCTCAGTAGCCAGATATAAATGTCTAAGCTAATGCATAATGTTCGTGCTTATACTTTATGATTTTTGTCGTTTTACGTCAGCGCTTATGTAAGCCTAATGTTTGCTGTTTTTGATGTGTTAGTCCTTAAATGTTGTTGTTAACAAGTGTATAAACTGATGTTCTGTACATTTATATTAGTTGTTTTATTACTAAAATAAGGTTTTTTGCAGATGATCAATTACATAGATATTGGGACCCAGATATTTTTTAGTCATGATCTTGCCCTTTTAAAGTCACACGACATTCAATTTGCTACGGGAGTTTTCTATGGATAGTCAATAATGACCATGCACGGTTATGTAGATATCAGGCAACAGATATTTTGCGCTACATATATTAATGCCATACAAATCACGTTCTAGCCAGTTTCTGTCCAAATTCTACATTCGGGTCAGGAGGTTTTGATTCTGTGGGGGTCGAATTTTTGACTTTCCCAAAGAACAGAGAAGTCGCTGTTAACGCAGGGCTTGAACTACCGTTCAGTCTGTGATATGGCGAACGGACGGGAGCTCAGGTAATTTTATAGTCTGTCCAATGTCATGCATTGCATTGGGCAGACAACAACTTTATCTATTCATCATGTGTTGATTTTCATTTATATTTGTTTAAGATGACACTGTTGACAAATTGCAACTATAAGCAACAGTTGCAATTGTCATAGACCTAAAGATAGTTGTAATAGCAATTATATAAGTTCCCGGTCTACATGAGCTTTAAATAGTAAGAAAGTTGACAACCAAGTTTTGTGATTTTGCTATTTTACAAGTTATGTGACATACAAAAAATGCATGTTGTGTCTGCTGGCTTGCTTATTCAGTTCCTTCAACTGTCTAGTTACGATTTGGCTGATCTGTCTACTAGTCTGTATGGCTGTATAGCATCTTGTAGGCCTAATAGACCTACTGTTCCGTAGACGTTGCTAGCGAAACTAACTCGTTTTTGATGATAGCTTTCTTCGAAATTTATCTCTAATTGCATCAGTAAAGAAATATTAAAATTAGGATATATTTGACACAAAGTTGCCATAAAAATAATATAAGTGTCACCTTTTATGGTCACGTAGTAAATTGTTACGTGAAAGGGGAACGTTAGGCGCATATTACATTTCAGACGGCCTGCATAAATGTAACCCGGGTATAGGCCTAGTCGACATTAGTTGCCGAGCATTAACTGTACAATATTTTATGCGCAATGTCGCCGTGATCCTGTGCGTACAGAGCTGAACGGCCGGTCACCCGCTGTAAACCTAATGTAACTCTATCATTATGTTCTATATTCTGTCGGCGCATACACCTTTTTGATGGCTCACATCCTGAATGAATGAATGAATGAATGAATGAATGAATAAATGACTGATTTATTGAGACGCATCAAACATGCGTCAAACACTACTGTGAGCAAATACAAAATTATAACACGGCAGGAAATACACCAATAAAAACAAACACTGAACATAAACTCAACCACACTACATTACACTCAATTTAACATGTGTCTGTTGATAAATGAAGTCTTGAAACTATGAAATTTACATTGTGGTGAAATAGCATGTAACACTCCAGAAATAAGTCAAACTAAAATTGCCTACACATACTAATTTTTCAACTAAACAAACACCTGTTTAGAAATGAAGCCTTAAAAAGATTGGAATTACACTGGGGTCAAACAAAATTATGACCGCGTTTCCGTATTTCATGTTCATGTTCATCCTCAACAAGTAGTATACCAAATAGACAATGGTGGGCTTTTTGCATATTGCAAAAAAGATCTTTACTAGCATTATCGAGTAGACTAGTTACCTCCATAATTTTAGTTGTAAAGCCGTATTGATATGCTCTTTTGAAAAAGGCATTAATTCTTTCTGTAAGTTCTTTATTAAGAAAAGGGCCCCAACCTGGAAGAGCATACAATATTCTACTTACTACAATAGCCTGAAAAACTGTATCTAATTGACGACAGTTTAGGCCCTGATCACGGAGTCTCTTTAGCAAAAATATTTTCTGACTATACAATGTCAACACATAATTAACATGAGAATTTACTGAATACAGCAGATCGGCAACGGAACACCGGCTAGCTGGAGACAGACGTGGCAGAGTGCAGATGAACGTGGACATCGATGGGGAGTCGTCGTAACAGACCTCAGCTGTCTACGCGTCATGATGATGAGGTCAATGAGTTTCATGTCGTTTGAAAGCCAATATACGACTTTCTATTAGTGATCAATAGCAACCTAGGCTCTATCTTGCACCGTTTAGCCACAATACACCTGTGACGGACGCCGATAGACAGACGACAGACTGCCATAAGCTCGGCCGTTACTTAAGTACGGTCGGCTAAAAATAATGTGCGAAACTTAAGGCTATAGGACTACGAAGACTAGTTACAGTGAAATACCGGTAGTTAGCTGCAGTGTTCTACTCTGATTTGGTGTTTCGCTGGACAACCTAAACTGAACTGGAACGGACTGGCCCGTCCATGTAGTGTTGCACGATATATCGACATCAACGGTGTATTGTATCGCGGTTTCTGAAGCGACGGTACGGCATACTTTCGCATTTGCAAATACTACACTATACCGCCAGCCGGTTTGCCAACCATTGATTGTGATAATTGATGCTCACGCAAGTGTTAATTTGCACAAAAAACCATGTAACTTTAGACACGATACGATATGTAGTTAAATTTTAACGATAACGTTTGTGATTCAGCTGACATTATGCAGTAGTTTATAGTGTAGTCGGCAACTAAATGCAGTAGTTGGATTATATCAATTCCGACCCGAAAATATTTGTTCTTGCGTTAGTGGCATCGTATGTTCATTGTTTACTGTATTAATACGTATTCACTTGTTAATCGTAACATATTAATATTCACATGGATATTAAGTACGACAGCATGTTACCGCACATTAACGATGTTTCCGTAAGATGCTCCACATCGCATATCCGAACCACGTCACAAACGAAGAGGTTCTAAAGAAAGCCGAGTCAACAAAAATATATAGGACAGTAACAAAATGCAGGTGTCGATTGGCAGATCACGTTTTTCGTCTTACGCGTCACCGGCACTTCAACATAGCAATGCAGTGGTCACCAGTTGGAGGGGAGGAACATAAAAATGGGTCGTCCGAAGAAGACCTGGGAAAAAATTAAGATGACTTAGTACGAGTTCACATATCGTGAGTTGAGGCGCGGAGACATTGGCAGCTGGCAGATCATCTTAGCGAAAAACTGCTGTCTAATGTGCCTTGATGACCGAGAGGAACTAAGTCTAAGTTTTTTACTATACGGTGCAACACTAAGTCTGTGGCGCTGAGCAATTCTGTGCTTCATAACCACGATGATTATGATGTATTCTTAACAGCTCGTAGCTACAGATTTGAAACATTTTCTAACTGCTATGTTTTTTTTTACTTTTGCCTAGAGACGTTTTCTTTTTGAAAAACAACTGCAGTTAACTACTACAGGTGTAAGGCACATAGATTACACGAACACAAATTTGATGCGAAAATATCACATTTGTGGCATTTCACATTTGCCCAAGTTATATAAAGTGCTATAGTAAATTAAATATAATGATTAAAAAATACACATAAGCAGTTGAGCATGAGCATGAGCATGCGTAGTGTACTTTCGACCCAAAAAATATCTGTTCCTGGGTTAATGGCGCAAATACATAAATACTTCAGAAAGTAAAACGTTTATAATAAAACACGTCATTAGCAAGAAAACCTTTACTGGATGCTATTAGATAAATCAACTTTAACAAACTCAAATTAAATTACATTGAAATTAAACTTTAAATTTTTGAAATCAAAAGTTTAGTCTTTAAAACAGTGTTTTAAGTAAACGTGGGCGACGGTTTGAGTAAAAATCACGCAAATATATCGGCTTTGAAATAAATTCTACGTCGTCTGTAGACCATAAATGTAAAAAGAAAACATTCCAGAAAAAAATACTAAAAACGTTAAAAACGTAAAAAAAACGTGAAAAAATTTTTAAAACGTTTAAAAACGTTGAATAAAAACGTTGTCCATACTTTGTTTAACCTCTTGCTCAATGCCTGTAGGTGCAGTATAGCTGGAACAATAATATAGATAAAGAAAACTTTATTTAACTTCAGTTTAATCGTGTGGTCATAAGACCATAGCTAGACTAATCAAATATACTACAAAAAGCTTTTTGTTTAATATTTGGACTAACTAAGTAAACTATTATCACTATGATCTATTAATTCGTTCTGTTGTTTTACAAGTGCTTTTCAAAGTTCTCAATAGGCTTTTCATTGCACGTTTTTTTAAAATAAAAACGTTGGGAAAAAATTTTAAAAAAACGTCAAGAACGTAAAAAACGTGGCAAAAATTTTTAAAAATACGTAAAAAGACGTTTTTCACATCTATGCTATAGACAATAGACTTACACTTTAAACGGCGTATTAATTGCGTTAATGACTGCGGATACTGTCTCAGCTGCTTTGCTGGAAGTATAAATGACTAACAATTTATTGAATTCATTTACCAATAAACTTGTTAACGTTTCGGTAACTGCTGTTGCCTTCCTCGGAACGACCTTTGCTCGCCGCTGTACTTTATTGGTTGCTGTTTCAAGTTAGATTTATTTTAATAAAGTGTAAGTGACGTTTTATCCGTTTAAATTCGCATCGCTCTTATTGCTGTTGTTGTTGCTGCTGCTGCTCTAGCTATAATGACGTGACAGGCTTCGCTTGCACTACGTTCCCGGCACGCTGTTGTCGGTGACCAATGCTTAGTCGTGCCTAAACATGGCATGGCGACAGTTGCGTCATTGTGCGCCGCCTATTGCGGATGCGGAAAGAAAACTACTGTGAAACATCGCGCTCAAGCTCGGCGTGGCTTCAGTTGCCCGGTACGTCATATCGTCTGAGATCTTAACAGTAGCAGCGTCTGGCGCACAAAGTTGCAGAGTTAGTCTACTCGAGTCGTTAACTGTTGCGACTTGCGCCTTGCTCTTTTGATTCGGCATTTACGTTACATAAAATAATAAACACTGATTTGCGACCTTAGGCAAAAACTACAAGTGCCATTAAAATGAAACAAAACTGAAACGATATCGAATGCAAATCGCGTGCAATTTTGTTTTATGTATGCGCCACTTTAACTGCATGAGACGCGACCTTAGACAGATGCTTGAGACTTGCTACAATTGTCTTACTCAATCTGCAAAGCAGCAGTTGTTTCGTTGTGCAGATAGTGAAAACGAGAAAAATTTCAAACCAATCAACATTTTTGAATAAGTTTCATGCATTTACGAATAATTACAAAAAAATTATAACATTCAAATATTAGTCTATTGGCGTCTTTCCTCGGTTTTTTATTTTTGTGTTAATTATTTCAAATCAAGAGAACACTGATAATGAGACACACCAGAGTTGTGCACAGATTTGACTTCAGGCTAGCAGAATTTAGGTTACTTATTTTCCACATCAACAAGTTGAGATCTAACCATTAGCTTATAACACAAACTGATGTCGTGTGAAATCAATAAGATAGCAATATGTTTAATTGAAGTTTATTTTTTTATCAAACTTTATTATTAAAATGATGTAATCTTTAATCAATTAGGCCTGGTGCGTTGATTTTTGGCTCGGTTTGCAGGCGGAACAAAATCGCACCTAAATGACTGAAAACTAGAAACTAACACGTTGGAAACTTCATTTTTGTAGGCTATGTTTCGTGAAAATAATGTAAATAAAAAATAGCACATTTATTTGTCAAACTTTAATTGAGTACTTATTGAATCTCAAATCTTATCTTAACTGTGCATTTTATGATTGCGCTTAGCATAACTATACTGTGTCCCAAAAACTTCCCGATTTGTCATTGTTTATATTTTTGCCAAATATTGACCGATTTTCAAAATTCGTTTACTGATACATTTTGTGGACAACTTACAATAAGGTAATTATTAAATATTCCACAGCACTTAATCTAAAACATAATTGTAAGAAAAATTAACATTAATAGACAACAAATGTGTTGGTAGACGAACGAGACACTTTGGACACAAAACGCATTGTGTCAAAACAGTCTCTTTGGATATTTGCCGTGTCGAACGCTGTGTTTGTTTTCGGCTTTTTTAAAACTTATTTGGTTTTGACAATTTATACGGCCTACATTTTGTTGAAAATTCGTTATTTTAGATAGTTTACATATGACAGAAAAAACACTTAACTACACAAAAATTTAACTAATTAAAATGTGCAAGCACCGAAGCTGAAAAAGATTATCGTAATAACTTACAAAATAAATATCTCACGCTTGATATTAAGTACAAAGATAGCTATAAGCAGGGCTAAGAAAAAAATTGTGTAGTTTTAAATTAAATTTAAGTTAAAACTTTGATGCTAATGACATCCGCGTTATTGTGTCATGGTCTTGGTCGAAGCTACTCGATAAGGCAAATTATATATTTGAATCAGCTGATTTTCGTCATAAATTTAAAAATATGAGCGGACTTTGATAAAAATATTTGTAGACGGTTGTAAACCCAAAGATGAAATAATTATATTGTTGTCGATTTTCAAGTAGATTGTACATTACTATCCAAAGTTCTTAACATTAAAAGATAGCAAGTGTATTAAGTTTTCTGTGTTCGTCATGTTGCAGCAACATTCTCTGATAACTTCAGAACAACTTTTACGTGTAAACTATTTGAACAAAACCAACCCACTCAAGCAAATCGTCTACCCACAACAAGTATTTTGTTCAAATGGGTTGACAGTTTATTTTTCGTTATTTTGTGGCCGGAAAAATAGTTTGAGACCGTTAATAAAAAAAATCAATTTTACAAATTTTATAATGCGTTAAAGCTCACCTACAGCAAAATAGAATTTTAAAAAAAAATTTTTGAGGGTGACATTCCGGGTCCCTCTTCAAGGGCAGAGAAAATGGGCTGGAAAGAAAAAAGAGAAGGGCGAAGGGAAAAAGGGATAAAGGAAGAGAGAAAAAGAGATAAAAGAAGAGGGGTTGCTAACCCACTAATTTCAGCTAAAGTTGCACCGGATCACTTCTTGTTGATCGCTGAGTAGCAGCAATATAATATACTAGAAATTTGATGTTGCTCTGTCAGTAGTGGCCGTTCGCTGTGTGTAAGCCGATGTCATATTGGTCTCCCAGATCGTTTAGGCCGAGCTGAGTTTAAAACAGGCAAAAGTCACGCAGTTATTATTGCGCTTATCTGTGAACGGTGAGCTGGCGAAGCTGGCCGGTCGTAGGCGACGGTAATCCGTGCTTGCGTTGGTCGATCGTGGCTTCCTGACTTCCTGCTATTAGCTTCCAGGCTTAGCGTACGCCGCCCGGTAGGTCTCCAGGGAGGGAACAGCGGGTGCGATTCACTGGGCTGACTCGGTGGATTCGTTCCGCTGATGTTTCGCTAATAAACCGCACTCAGCTACTCCGATCACGAACGTGTACCAGGACTGCGGCTCTTTTGAACATTTCTATTCGTACAGTCGTGGCGAAACAATAAAACGAAATGATTAAAACACATCTAAAAGACAGCTAGATACTTTAACTAGCAAAGAATCTAATCAGGAGCACGAACGAGTACGAAAAAAAGAATACATTTAATTTCGGTGTCATCAGTATGTTTAGCACGTGACTTAACATCAACATTCTTTTCGTACAATCATGCATGTTCGTAGCCTTGGGCAAGACACAATTATTGATACCCCTGGAAAAATGGAAAAGCCAAGAATTAGTGTCGTGTTAACTGCAATTATTGTTTTCGAGTATGCAGCAGCTCAGTTGCGGGTAAGGGCTCCAAAGTGTGCAAGAGACCGAACGTTTACTTGTAAGTGTGAAAAAAACACTTACTTGTTACTTGTT
>Ga0056128_1007832_pt1 | contig 13484 bp, 7 predicted proteins | sample WorMetLIZISLAND2_FD_71113 | JGI IMG/M metagenome (GOLD analysis project Ga0056128, IMG submission 71113) | Marine gutless worms symbiont microbial communities from Max Planck institute for Marine Microbiology, Germany - Olavius geniculatus... ... | reverse complement strand
GCGGCGGTCAACCGACCCCAACCCAATTTGGCACTTTGGTAGAGCCCCAAGGGCTACATTTTCGCGCCCAAGCACGACGGGATAGGTCGAACCACTTCCGCGCTATAGGCGACGAAGTGCGCGGCAAATGCGCCAAAATTGGCACCCCCCGGCGAGTTTGGCGCCCCCTAGCGCCAAAACTTTGGCCTAGACCCCCTTTTTTATTTTACCTTTCGGCAAAGGGGACGTACCCCTAAGGTTGTGCGAAATATTAGACAATCCTGTCAAACCAATTTTTTGCAAACGTCGTATAAGCATTATAATGCTTGGGCGACGTAACATGGCGACTTTCACAAGTTTAAACCCCCATATCTCGGGAAGGGGTTAAACGCCGCCAACCAAATTTGGCACGTAAGTACACACTACGGCAGCAAAGGACGATGGGATAGGTCAAACCGCTTTTGCCCAATAGACGACAAAGTGCACGGCGTATGCGCCAAAATTAGCACCCAAGGCATATTTGGCGCCCCCTAGCTCCGAAACTCCGGCCTGGACCCCCATTTTTATTTTACCCATTGGTAGCGCCCACCGAGCTACATTTTCGCGCCAAAGCAACACAAGATTGAGCAAACCAGTTTGGCGCAATAGACGACGAACCTATACGCGGGCGACGAAAAATGGCGATTTTGGCGAATTTAAACCCCCATATCTTAGGTGGGGGTCAATTGCCCCCAACTAAATTTGGTACGTTGGTAGAGCCCCCTAGTGTACATTTTTGTGCCAAAGCACGACGGGGTAGGTCAAACCACTTCCGCGCTATAGACGGCGAAGTGCACGGCAAATGCGCTAAAATTGGCACCTCTGCGACTTTGGCGCCCCCTAGCTCCAAAACTGAACAGTAAACCCCCAATTTTCATGTCATTTTTTAGTAGCGCTCTAAAACGATAAACAAAAAAAAATCGGAGGATTATTATTAGAATTTTTTGTAATTAAGCGCCGAAGTTGGTCGATTTTTTGCGTTTAGGGTACCTCTCTTCGAGGGGACGTGGCTCCAAACCGGAAGTAGTAATCCGGAAAAGATTTTGACATGTTGTGTATATTGAACAGTACTACGGAACGGTATGAAAATATTTTCGAAAAAGCCCAGAATTTTTCAGAAAAAAAGAAAAAAAATTTTTCAAAAGGGGATCGTAATTCGGAAGTAGTAATATGAAAAAAAAATTTTTAACACCCGGTAGACCTTTTTAGTACTACCAGCCTGCCAAATTTGGCGGCCCTAGCTGCCCGGGCGGCCGAGAAAATTGCACCCAAAGTCGATCGATTTTTCCCATTCGTCGCGCTAGGAATGGCCGTATCCATATAAATATTAAGAGCTAAAAAGACTACAGACGGAGTCGGATGACTCTGGGTGTAAAGAACTCCTCTCAAAAAGGGGGAAACTGGAAATTGTAGCCCCAAAATTTTATCTTTAGATGAAAATGTTCCGCAGACAGACTGGCAGACGGACGGACAAACGAATTGCAGCGGCAATAGCGCACTTTGTAAATGTAGTGATGGACCGTATAGGCCTAACGCATGAAAGTTAAAGGTCGGTTATAGCTTCTACTATAACCCATCTTTGAGCTGCGGAGCGTCACAGGCCATATGAGATCACGCAGTGTTACTTACATAGGTAAACACACCCCGCCTTAGCCCTGGCCAAACAGTTCGATACTTAAAGAGATGGAAGTCTGAGTTGATCTTGGTGTTGGTTATACCGAGATAGTCTACCTGTGCAGCGTGCGCAGACAGTCACACATCCTAATAGTAACCGCTCGATAGCGACCTGAGCGGGAATCAAACCCACGACCTTTTGATGGTAAGTCCAACACACTAGCTGTGCGTTGCAGACCGCGATGAGTGTGCGTCTGAGGAGCCTGTTTGTGCGGATGGTTCGACCTGTGAGAACACTGAAGGTTCTTACCGCTGTCGATGCTCTCCTGGCTTCTTCGCACGCAATCACGCCTGCCACGGTCTTCATCGATTGTTTGCTTGCTTGATTGGTTTATTCTTGTATTTATTCATTAATGCACTCGCTCATTAATATGCATCAAGGGGTAAATGAATGGATTTCTAATGAATGAATGAAAGAACGGATGGACGGATAGACAGACGAATTGATGCATTGTTTGTGTGATTGGTTTTCGTCTCAAAAAATGTCTCAGTTACATTCTGTAATCTGATAGTAATAATTATTATTATAACTCGTATTACCATACTGCTTTCGTGTAATACTGACAAAAGTAAGATATGCACCGAATGCTTAGTCAGTTTTTGTTGACCTTAAAGTTTGACCTGTTTATCGCAAAAATAAACTTAATATCGTCGAGTTTGATCTTCCTATAATTTGCATTATTGCATTATGCGGCTGCAGTGCGGCACAATTATGTTCAAAGCTCTGACGCGGATGTCGCGTGGTTTGTCTACTGGTTAATTCAGTAAGTAATAACGTGAGTTTGTGTACACAGAATGCAGTCCGCCGTGCCTCGTCGGTTACTTTGAAGCTCTGTCCTGTTCGTCAGACTTCGATCGAGCATGCCAGCGTACGTACGCAGTTCGCCATAATCATATAACACCGATATGATTCGGTAACGTTGTGGCAGGAAACATATATAGGCAATTATCCAATTTTCTAAAGTTTTTCTTCCCGGAAAATTGTATTTCGTAAATGCAAAATGTAAAGCTGGATACCTCAATTTTTTGAGAAATTAAAAGGCAAAAAATATAGTGTTAAGCTCCCGTAATCTTCGTCGCAAATGTGCTACTGTTTGCCAGAAAATTTTAACTCTGCTTGTCTTCAAACGTTTTAACTCACGATGCCTCTAACAGAATTTGGCGTAGTACGAGTGCAAGACACTTCTAGACCACGGTACAATATTCGGCATAAAACATAAGTCAACTGAAAACTAAGACCACACTGGATTGTCAAGCCTTGCTCAAGACTAAATACCGTTCGCGGGTAGTCGCAGTATCATGCACACACAAACATCCACAAAAAACTCATGCAAACTTTACCTTTGACTTGTGATCTTTACTTGACGAATATTATCTTTAGCTGCGTTTTGGATGACCGAACAAGAACATGTTCGGTGTCAAATTAAATAGTCTACGCCGAAGCATAAAAAGCAAATTTACTAGTATATTGCCTCAATACAGCAAAACAAAATTTTTTTCGAAATTTTGTCTGCCATGACGTTAGCAGAAATTAAAGCTATTAGCTAAAACTATTAAAATATGAAAAGTATTGGGTCGACATGCATAAATTAGCGTATTTTAATATACTTATTTATGAACAAACACGAACATGTTCAGCATCCAAAACGCAGCTTTTGTTTCGATAATGACGGTTGCAGGCTGTTCAGAATGCGGTCACAATGAGTACGAAGTTTTGCCTTGTCGCGTCGACCAAGATCGCCTTTGCCTTCGTAAGTCATAACGTTGCATACGTTGAGTTCTCTGCAAAATCGAACGTTACTTTTTCTTTCGTCTCCATTCATTTTCACTTTCGGGTACTTACGTTCTCTATACGACTTCATGTACATTTTTATGTAGATTGTCACAAGTGTTTATGGCACAAGTCTTTCGCCCCTCTTAAATCTGCCTTTATTTCAAACATTATTTGTGCTTCTGGCATACACTGCGTCCCAAAATTACAATTTTTCGGCAATGTAAGACAACATTTTCTGATATAGTTGCACAGCAAAGCCAGCAGGCAAAGAGCCTACAGAATACGCCTAAAGACATGCAAATGTTTCGTTTTACGTAAGATTTGGGTTCATCGGAAATTCCGATTTAAAAACTATGCAGCCAGGTTAGACGGATTATGATGATAGAGTTGAAGAAAGTATTGTGCTGCTGCAGACGCTGCCCATCCGTTGCTGATTGCTAACAATCGCACGACTTACACCACCCTAGAAGGTAATACAGTAACAGTATACATTGTATTGACGTCAGTACAAACTGTGTGCGTAATATTCTGTTACTTCATTCTTTGTTATTTGATATTATCAGCCAGTCTATCTGCGTTTACAGTTTTCACAGAAATCTTCTTCTCGTTTAATATTCTTTCAGGCTCGGTTTAAGATACGTAGTGACTGTCTAATCCGTCATTATTCGATGTTTTACCTAAGCTTATTAGTTCTAAGTATCGTTATTGACTCTGCGGTGTTTTACAGTGTGGATAACTTTACAATCGTTGATGTGCTATAGATTGTAGCCTAAACTGTACGAGTACTTGTAAATAATATTGAATTATATTACATCATAGACAAAAATACCTAATGTGGTGTGCATAGTATGGTAGCCTCGAATGATAATAATTTTGAAGTACGTGTGCTACTGTGCATGTGCAAGATACTGTCTATACAACGCATTAGCAATAGAGATAATTTCCGCTGCAAACACAATATAGACAGAAACATGCAATCAGCGCAGCATAACCTGCCGTCTGTCAGTAATTATGCTGGCAATTTTGTATTTTTTGTGCCGTTTTGAAGCTGCTAATCTGTATTTTTGTGTATTTTTGTCGGATCGCATGACAGCCATCAGTCGGATACTGCCAGCTATTAGACGGCGTAAAAGCAAGTTTTTTTTCTTATTTTTGCATTTTTGGTCTATTTTTCGCCTCTTGACGTCCGTTGTGCGCTGCACAACACTTGACAGTAGAATAGTTTCGTCTGTGGGCATAAAAGTGTCACGAACTTCGGTTTTGCAGCTTTATTGTCCACGTGGCATGATTTGCGCTGGATGCGTTTTTTGTCGTATCGAACTATCGATGTAACACTGAGCGGTGTTTTTCGCATGCTAATATGTATTTCTTTCGTGTTGTTATTTTGCCAACGCATGTGTTTACTTACTTAATTTTATGCCGTTCTGTTCGGGTCGATTCTGAGCTGTAGCGGAGAGACGTGTCGGTTCTTGACAAACTAAGTACCTTGAGATCTGAAGACGGTAAAAAACAAAACAGATAAACCGAAGAACTGCGAATTCGACGGTAATCGTATTGTGTCGTGTCGCAGTCTGTCTCCAGGGAAATTAAATGCGACAGCAGGCATTATGCTGCACCGGCTACTAAAATACTGTAGTTAGTCGGCTTCGTAGCCTTTTGTAGGACAGCTTAGGGCCTGGAAGTCGCCGTCGTTATCTTTAGGTTTACGCTTAATTCTATTTATGCCAGTAGCTTCTACCGATCGGCCTGTAATGGTAACAGAGTGTAATATCATCGGTTTAGTGGTAGGCCTATATAAGCTTAAAATTGCGTTTTTAAGCGCGAAAGCAGCTATTGCTTAGCGCGTTTTAGTCATCGTAATTCTGTCTGTCTGTTCGTCCGTCTGTCTGTCTAACACACAGGTGGATCAGTCAAAAAAGGTGCAAGCTAAGATCGCCAAATCTTCACCTTCGGCTGCGTGGAAAACTCTAGTTTTAAAATCCGTAAAGCTTTTTCATAAATTCGAAAGAAGTCACCCCGAACGAGGGCGCTAAACGAGAAGAGGGTGGAAAAATTAGCGACTTTTAGCCAATAAGTCGTTGTGTCTCAGTAACGGTGCGAGATAGGGCTAGGTTACTATTAATCACTAATAGAAAGTAGTACACTGGCTCTCGATTGGCACCAAATTGAATAACCTTGGATGACCTTAAACGCCAAAACAGCTTTTTAATGGATTTTTTTCGGCAATTTCGGGCTGCGAAACACATTTCAAAAGCGAATTGCGCCGAAATCAATAGAGATAGACATGAACAAGCTGTGTATGAAATTTTTAGCATTAAACGCAGTGATTCCCGGTAAACGAGCGTAGACGAGCTTTGAATGAAGCGTTGATATCTGTTTGTTATCGACAAGGCGGACCATGCTTATAGCAGATTTTTTTCGGACAAAATTCTATAATATCGTTGTGCCATTACTTCTTCTGGCTTTCTTATCTCCTGTTGCCCGACATGATATTTTTTTTCTTTACAACAAATTAGAATGTGGAGTATGAGCGACGGTGCACGATATCACAGGACGTAGTATAGACCTATGGTCTGGCGATGAGAGGTGGCCTAACTGGCAGAGACTGTCGCATGATTAGCGGTGTGACATGCATGGACACAGCCAGTTCTGGTCACCAGAAAACGTCGTCCATGCAGCCGTAAACTATGCACCATATTTGCATCTAGATTGCATCGTCGTCACAAGCCCCGCAGTTAATTCGTCAGCATGCTAGCTCACACGCCGCGTACTAACTCTACCGCCAGCCGGCAGAAGGGTTAATTATATGATTACAGTAGACTGCAGAGGCAGCTCGTTGTCAGAGACACTGTGACACGAAGGTCGACGACGTCACCCGTTATAATCCCGTAACGATGATGAACGCTGGGCGCTCGTGTGTCAGCCGTTGGAATACGTCCGCTGTTATTCTCTCGTAATGTTGCTTCGCTTGTTAAAGTATAGTTTCACGCTCTGTTTCGTTCTCCTATCTCTCACCGCGGTGTCTTCGGGTAAACGTGCATAATGTCACTCCAGTCAAACGTGACGATTGAAACGCGTTTTGAGTCTGTTTATAACATATAGATCCCAGGCTGAACACGCCGTCGATCACAGTCATGAAATAGGTATGTAGCCTACAGTTAAGTCGTTAAATCAGAAACCGCTGGTGGCTTAAGATTGGGTGCGTCAGCTAGCAAAAATATACTGTCCGCAGTCTATTACCGCGTGTGCTATCTATCGTAAGTGTTGGTCCGTCTATCTGTCTGTTCGTCTGTCTGTGGCAATGACCGATGAGGTATTTTGCCTTGTGGCTATTTAGACTGGGTACAAGTAATTACAAGGATATCAGTCAATCAGTTAATCAATGAATCATAATTGCTTAAGTAGCAAAGATGTTTCAAAGTTAAAGCGTTCGGCAGTTTGAAGTATAAAGCCGCTATGCCCATAGACTGTCTGACAGAACGATAATGATTTAAATGATGAGATGTGGAACTGTGAATTTGACTTTGCGAAGAGCCAACACAACGCACGTTACGTACGCAATGCGCGAAAGGTGGAAGGTAAAAGTAAAGTCCGGTATTTGCTATAGCGCTTCTTAAATGAGACGAACTCAAGACCAGAAGCGATTTCTTACAATCTCGGAAGTGGCAGCTGATTGGTGTGAGTTAATGATACCGCAGCGCACTATGCGGCCATTCATTGTCCACATCAGCGAACAGTTGGACCCGCGATTTGCAGGAAGCAGACATACCATCGCCCCGATCAACCACATCAGGCCTTCACCACCAGCCCGTAAGCTACTACTTAATTTCCATCCCACGAAGGGCAAAAGGCTGAGTTGATTTGAATAGGTTCCGCGTCTATCCTTGCGTTTTGGCTCTTGCGTCGCTTACGTTACTACGTCAGTTGCGTCTCTTGCGTTTGTTGCGTAGGCCCCTACTTTCTTGAGCCGCCTGCGTCACAAATGTATGCGCTGTGTGCGTTGCTTTGGATGGGAGAAGACTGGCATTTTGGACAAGGTTCTAACTTTAATACTGTGAAACGTAGCGGACAAACGACGTCCAATTAACTAGTGATGTGATCAAGGACTTTGTCTTCGATGAAAAGGACAAGGACTTGGAACCAAGGCCAAGGCCAAAGTCCTCGAAAACACATCACTGCAATAAACTGGTAAAGATATCAACGCTGAATGACCTATTGTCGCTAGTCTGTATACTCTTCTGTATGCGCTTGGCGAAGCAGCTGCTATACATTGATACTCTGCAGCAAACTGCTTTGTAGCATAGACCTCTATGCTCATTAGTGGATTCGTAAGCAGAGTTGGCAGAGTTCATTTTCTTGCTAATTTTCTGATTTACATACGTCACCGGCAATTGACCGCAGGGCCGTATCAACGATCGTGTGCTGTGTTCACCTCTACCGAGACAATTAAATCACTCCTGGCTTTTCATACCCACATGGCTTTTAGACGACCGTACTTTAGTAAAGGTCAAGGTATTGGCATGGTTGTCGTCCGGCTGTCTGTCCGTCACGGATGTATTGTGGTAAACGGTGCAAGATAGGGCCTAGGTTGCTGTTGATCACTAGTAGGAAGTCGCATATTGGCTTTCAAATGACATGAAAATCATTCACCTTGGATGACCTTGAAGGTCACTACTGCAACAAGAACTGTATAGGCTGTAGCGTATCTTCAGGAGCAAGGCGTTTGTATTGTGAGAAATATTTGCTAAACCTGTGTCCGATATTCTCCTTATTTATTTACTTTGAAGCTATTTATAACCGCCTGGCAAAATGATCACGTGCGATGTCTGTTATACTAGCGTTTATTGTAGCTTTCAAGACAGAGGTCCGTTAACATAGCGTGCATGGAACTGTGCCATCTCTGACAAACCGCCTTCTCTCCATGACTGGAAATCGGACGCTGGGCTTCGGACGTAGGCGGTACTGTCGGCTTTTTCTAGCCATAGCTGGGCTTCTTGTTTTATTTCTCGGTTTTGCATTTTTCGTTGTTGCCTTTTTACAGTTGCTACCGCTTTTCCCACCCATGCATTTTGATGCCGCAATAGCATGTTTTCTAGTTTTGCTATGTCAGCTTTCATCATAAACAGCAAAAATATGTGGCGAATGTCTACGAATGCAAGTTTTGTAAATTGAAATAACCTTCCTTTGTGTATTGAAATTGTTTCTTCGTGCCATGTCGTTGCCGTCGGTGCGTTCACGGTTGAGAACTTATGGTCGGCACGAGAAACAGCCTGAAAAATAACTTTTGCTTTATGACGCAAGGCTGTAGTTGAAATTCGTGAAAACAGTAATGTCAGTGTTAGCTGAGTCTGGTTTAATAGCTGTTCCATTCTCGTACATTTTTGATGTCATCGCTCACGTTCTTAATGACCTTTCTCCGACTTGCGCTGACTGCATGTTGTTTTGCACAGATATAGTCAAATTATGTTTCTTGTCCGCATACTTTGTTGTTTCTTTTGTTAAGATGTCTAACTTTCAGGTGCGCTTTTGTTTTCATTATCTCTGTTAATCGAACGAAGTGAACATTGGAGGAGATTATGAGATTGGTCGTTCTGTATGTCCGTGTATGTGACTGTGTGTCAGTCGTTACTTCGCTTGGTTACTTACGATCGCCTTCTAGTTGAGTTTTTAAAACTTTATTTTAAGTTTATGTTATAGATGTGTATTTGTTCTGATTACATGCTATGATGTTATTTATTTGATGCGGTTTTTGTTCGTCGTATTTATCTACTATTATTTTTCGTGTGTTGTGTCCGTTTTCTGCACGCAGTGTAGGCCTATAGGCATTTTCTATCATACTGTATTACCAAGTAAAAATGCATCAGGTTAGAAGACAGTCACATTGCAAGGGTTAGCACAAACAAATTTGAGTAGGTTAGTTAGGAACTTAGAAACCTGCGTTATGTAAAAAATGTTTAAAAGCGCGCACAGAACGACGTAACTGATCTGAACTGTACTGAAGTGACAGGGTTTAGTTTTTACGCGCAACAGCAGCTACTGCTGTAGCTCGTCTTAACCATCGCAATTCTGTCCGTCCGTCCGTCACACGGGTGGATCAGTCAAAAACGGTGCAAGCTAAGATCACCAAATCTTCACCGTCGACTGCCCGGAAGACTCTAGTTTCAGAAACCGTAAAGCTTTTCCATAAATTCAAAGGGGGTCACCCTGAATGAGGGCGCTAAATGAGAGGGGGTAGGCAAAATTTGCGATATCCAGCCGATAAAGCGTTGGCTCGAGCGATAGGTGGCGCCCTCTGGTGAGTACGAGTAAAACACTATAGACACCGCGGGTCGTCTGGCGGCCTCTGGCGAATGATTTTGTTTTACTGCGCTTTTTAAAACTGCAGCCAAAAGCTAAGGATGAAGTCTACGGATCACTAGCGTACGACGGTGCACCGCAGCTGTTGCGCGTTCCCCTTTGCGATAGCAGGGCTTTACTTGTTGACAAAGTAACCAATGTGCAAGCAGTAATGCAATACAGCAGGTCTAACGGTGCCGGTGGCCTACGTGACTGCGCCAACGTACGCGTCAACCAATGACCAATAAGCTCGCTCCGCCCTGTTTGCCCTTTGGTAAACCCTGTCAGTTCAGTTTAGTTCAGTTATGTCACTGTGTACGCGCCTTAAGTTAACTCGGTAGTTGTTACAATTTTTTTCCATGTCCTCGAAGTGCCGTTAAATCTGCGCGCGCTGTATTTGTTTATAGTCAGTTGGTGTCAGCGAAGGCTGGCGGCTGTGTATACATAGGACTACGCGTGGAGGCGACGTCAAACCTGTACCTGGAGAACTTGCACAACACGGATCGGCTCGAAACAACCGTATACGTCACTGACATCAAGCAGCAGATGGATTTCTTCTGGTATCGGTACGGTGATTCTGGGATCCGAATTAACATCGGTCTGCAGAACGTAAACGTGGTGCCGCTCTACGAGGACGTCGAGCACCGCGGGGACAACAACTACGTCAGTGGGAGTCCTCACTCGGACGAAGACAAGGCTTGGTTTGATAACGTCACCCGACAACACTGCAGGTATACGCCGCGACTGTTCTCTGTACTAAGCGAACGAACTGAAGCTTCGGATCGATTTCACGGATATCCGGATTTGCTTACGGTTTTTTTTCTGTTTCAGTTTTTTTCTAGTTTCAGTTATTTACTTATTTTTTTATAGTTTTTTTTATCTTAAACTTCTCTGTCTTTCTTATAACGGTTTGTTCGTGGATTTTTTTGTGTTTTACATAACATTTTTTTAAAGTTCGATTTCTGTATTTTTAGTTGTTTCGAAAAGTTTTAGTTTGTATGCGACAAAAGTGGCAGCTTTTTTGCACGCCATTTTTCCGGTGCAAATCATTCGTCGCAGGTTCACGTCATTGTGTTGAAGGTTTCCGTTGCCTGACTACTACACGGTAGCGTTGGAGGTGTCGCGAGCCAGAACCACCCGCGCCCGGGCGGAGACGTGCACCGCGAACACCTGGGTGGCCAAGTCTTGTTTCAGCGGAGTAGAGGTCGGCCAGAGCTTCATTCGTCGACAACTGAACCAACCTTGCGATAGACAGGTCAGTAATCAGTCACGTCCGTTTTCGTTATAGCACGTACAGTCAACGCTTTGACCATTATGCGGCTAGCGGTCTTCATTTTTGTGCCCCGTGGGTCTTCAAAAAACAAAATTGGTATAAATGTTTCTCAGGACACGAGTAATCGGTGCGCCAGTTTTTTTAGATTTAAAAGCTCAAAGTGATACGGTTGTGCGGTGCAGTGTATCAACTAGGCGGACGGCCGCATACTGTGTCGGCACTGAGCGTATATTTTTGTGTTTTTTTGTATTCACCTTTCACGCCTCAGGTTGCCCCACAAAATTGATAGTAGACTACTATACACTATAGACTATTATACACTGTGTTCACAAAAAACACCCACTCACGTTCTCTTTCATATCTTCGTGGAAAATGTTCAGATTTCCACACAATTCTTAGAGACTGTTCAGGATAAAACTAGCATTTCACTGGTAAAAAACTAGATATTTTTTGTTACTTGTGACGTCATGCTGACGTTATATTTCCATGTTTGTAAGTTATGGGTTTTAGCGTTGAAAACATATTTTCAACAACAAAATGCTTGCGAGGCAGCAAGAATTATGGAACAGCAAGTTTGTGAAGATGTTTCCAGACAATACACAGACAATTGAATATTGATGGAATACAATGTTTAAATTTTTTAAAAATTGACATGATCGGCAGTATCAAGCCGTTCGACTGATAGCGGGCAAGTGGTCATCCATGCAGTGACGCAGTGCGCAAATGCTGCCAACATCAGCAAAGTTAAGGATCTTGCACTCAGTCAAGAAGTTATACTATGTAAACAGTTTACAATAAAAAATTGTGTGACGTGTTAGCATATTTTGGGGCTTCAGTCAACACAATGACCAATTGGCGTGTTTTAACATTTCATCAATGTTTGTCTTTAACGGTAAAACCCGTAACTTACAAACACGGATATATGACGTCAGCATGACGTCACCGGTAGGAATAAATAACTGATTTTTACCGGTTGAATACTTGTTTCCTCCTAAACACTCCCTGAAAATTTTGTGAAAATCTGAACATTTTCCACGAAAATATAAAAAAAACGTGAATGGGTGTTTTTTTCTGAACACAGTGTATAACAGTAACGCCAAACTCTCAGTGGCTTTGAAGGAAATGCCTCGTTTTGTATCAGTGTTTTCAGTAGGTTTGCAGTGACTTGGGTCCGCTATTCCGAAGGTCCACTATTCCCACTAATCCTAATCCTAACCCTAGCACCATAGATGTAAAAAACATTTTTTATGTTTTTATTAAAGTTTAAAAAACATGTTTTTAAAATGTTTTTTGAATGTTTTTTCTTTATTTTTTAAATGTTTTTGTACTTTTTAATGTCGTGTTTTTTTGTTTTTGTTAAAACGTAACCCGACCGGGAATCGAGCCCATGACCTGTCGATTTTAAGTCCAACACCCTACCGTTACACCCCTAGCTAATGCAGGTGTCTGTGTGTATGGTGTGGCTAGGGTACTGCAGCGGCGAGTCATCTACGCTCGGCGGCTAACAGCATCGTTTGTACAGACGACAACAACGCCCTACTGCGACGTCTGTTCAACATGTCCTCCACTCACGTCCATGTCATCTCTCGCTCGTCCAGACAATGTCGTACGCACACCGCGCGATGTGAACAGTGTCTGCTGCATGATCTCTGCCAGGTCAACGGTACGTCGCCTACTGGTGTTATCAGTGATACAAGTCCTTGGCCTTGGCCTTGACTGTAGTGAACCTCCGAGGGCGGGTTAGTTTTCTACCCCGGAGGGATGAAAGACTGAGTTGATCAGTTACATACCGAGATGGTTTACCCGCCCGCAGGCAGTCGCCCATCTAAGTACTAACCCAGTCCAGCGTAGAGCAACTTTGTTGGTCGGACACATCGCGTTACCGCTACGCCAGTCATCAGTCTCAATGTCGTAAAGTCTATTGTTGATTCTGGAGCGCAAATGAAATTGCGCACGTAGGTTCGTTCCAATAGCAGAAGAATTTCATTGCTTTTTATCTTCAATTTTTGCACTGTAGGATAGCCTCGGCATTGGTCTTGACACTGTGACCTTGGCCTTGGTCGATTTCGACCTTGACCAGATCGTAATGCCGGCGTTAGAGAGTTGGAGGTTCCCCCCAAATACAAGTGTGAGGCCTCTGTAATAGGAGGTCTGGGGGCGGAGCCTCCAACGGGGTCCAGGGGCAGAGCCCCTGGTCAGGAGGTCAGGGGGCGAAGCCCTTCTAAAGCTGAAACACTTTTGGCTTTTGGACGTTCACTGAAAGTCGCAAATTTGCCCACTTTAAAAAAATTTGAAACGCAAAAAATCATATACAGTTTGTGTTGTCTTTTCAAAAAAAATGACGTCTATAGGCCGCAATACGTCACAGATTACTGTACAGTAATGAAAAGTAATAGACTTGTCCACTTT
>Ga0056128_1007831_pt1 | contig 13484 bp, 14 predicted proteins | sample WorMetLIZISLAND2_FD_71113 | JGI IMG/M metagenome (GOLD analysis project Ga0056128, IMG submission 71113) | Marine gutless worms symbiont microbial communities from Max Planck institute for Marine Microbiology, Germany - Olavius geniculatus... ... | reverse complement strand
AAAAACGTTCAAAAATCGGTGCGATTTACGACAACTTTTGAGTTTAAGCGCAAATATCTATAAAATTGATGAAGATATCGACATAATCTAAACGGCGTTGACGAGTACAATTTTTTCGGCGTTTAACAAAACAAATTTGTGAAATTTTGTTTACGACGAACCAAGTTATAAGCGCTAATGTTGATTTGCCATAAGTCGCATTATTCGGAAGACCATATTTCGGCCCGTAGTGCGTGCTGCGCCCCCAAATTTTTACACGCGCTAGAGAATCACCAAGTCTTACTAGCGCACCCCCTTAAGTCGACAATGCGCGTTCGGCGTAGGCCAATGCATTTGAGTTCGGGCCACGTGACTTTGATGTTGGGGAAATTCTCCCTTTTACCTTCCCTTTTAATTCCCCCAATCGGACTTACGGCGCCGGGCTGATTCACGTTAGGCTTTGCCCCAAATTTGTAGTTTAATTTTGTTTTTGTACTGTTAATTATTTTTTATTTTTTGGTCACTTAATGTTGTGTTACTTTGAGTGACCGAAGTCGAGTTATAGTACTGTTACTCTATGACTTAATTTATTCATTTTATAACTTAAATCTTTTAAGTCTTTATTAAATTAAATTAATTTAATTATAAATTTAAACTTTAATTTTTAGTTTAAATTGATTTTTTTAAAATTTTAAATTTAAATAAAATTAATTTTTTTTTAAATTTAAATTTATAGTTTATTCTGTCGTGCCTCGCTACTCAATAGTTTAAATAGTTTTTTCAGCTTTTTCGGTTATTATACGTTAGGTTTATTACGTTCATTGGCGTACGTAGTCGATTCGCGAAATACGACTTTGTTTTTGAACGTCGTGTTTCTCGTTCACATTAACCTTTATCGATTATTCCCGGTATTGCGTCAGTTTCTAGTCCATATAGTGTAGTGCGTTGTCTTTATCCACCATCACTATTGGCGTATCACTACCTCTGGTATTCGATAATCGGTTCGATCATATTTTGTCGGTTCATACTTTTCGGTCCATGATGTTGTCTACTTTAGTTCAACAGTTGAAGGAATTCGGTGCGTCTATGGGTCTCGAAAGTACAAATCTGGTCAATTTCATTTGGAAACAGCAGAAGCTGAAGCGTAAAGAAAGAAATAAGGAAAAACAAAAACAGAGAAAAGAAAGAACGTTAAAAAAAGAAAGAAAAAAAAGGAAAAACAAAGAAAAAAAAGAAAATAAGCGAGAAACAGCCAAAAAAGAAAAAAAGCGTTTGTACGGGAAGAAGCAAAGAGAAAGACTAAGCTACTCTTAGTTGAAGAAGAGGTAAAAGATAAACAAAGACAACACAAATTGGAGAAAGCCAAATTCGCCTTTGATCAAGAGATAGAACGAACGAAGTTTGTCTCGAAACAACGTCAAAAGGAAGAACGAGAAAGACATTGGAGTGACTTAGAAAAAAGTATGAAAAGCAAATGCAAGCTTATGAAAGAAGTTATATGTTTTCTCCATCTCAGATTCAAGTCGGTGTGTCTTGTAGGGAAACTAGAGATAAAGCTGCTGACCTTACGCAGATGCAAGAAGAGTCCGCACAAACTGCTGATATGAGTGGAACGAGTATGGATAACGCGGGTTTACCGTCCTTTGGTCGTGGCATTGGGAAAGCTCCAAAGATGTGTCGACAAAGAACGCGACTTCATGAACAGTTACCTGGGTCGCTTTGAAAGATTCGCAACAGGTCAGCGTTGGAATCGAGCAGGATGGGCTCTGTACCTTTCCGCGTTGCTAAAGGGTCGCGCTTTAGACGTATACTCGATGTTATTTGCGGATCAAGCTAGCAACTATGATCAGTTGAAGGCTGCCCTCCTCAAACGATACCAGTTATCCGCTGATGGATTCAAGAGACGCTTCCGTACAGCCAAGCCGAAATCTGGAAAAACTCCAACACAGTTCCTAACCAGGATTGGCAACTATCTTCAGCGATGGATTGACCTGGCAAATGCTGAAAAAATCTTTGATGGATTGAAGACCCTAATAATTCAAGAGCAGTATCTCAATACCTGTCAGAAAAAAATGACCATGCACCTGAAAAAAGTAAGCCTAAATCCATTCTGGAACTCGGGGAGAAGGCTGAAAACTACGTCGAGGCTCATGCCACAGATGTTGTCTTTGGTATTGATCCAAAGCCGTTCAGAGTCCGAAATCTGCGACCAGAAACTCGTCAGTGCCACAACTGTGGAGAGATGGGACATGTACGGAGTCAATGTCCTGAACCGTTACCGCCTCGAAGCGTCGGAAAAAAACTCTGATAGTTTTGTGTCTTCGCAGAACTTACCTAGGCAGCGACGACAGTTTCAGCAGCAGTGGGTAGGATTCGAAAGACAGTCATGGTCACTGAGACAACAAGGCCAATATCAACAACGGTTATCACTAAGGCAATATGGGCAAGCATCGCAAGAACCTAGATCACCAAGACAGTACCGACAGACTTAGTAACTCCCAAGATCTGGTCTAAAATGTTTTCTTTGTGATCGACCCGGACATCTGGCAAGAGATTGTTTGATTCGGCCGAAAGTTGCTGCTATGATTCGTGACGAATCAGAACGAAAGGAGGTTGGAGAGACAGAAAATACCTTGGTGAAAGCTGCAGCATGTCAGCCGTTACCAAATAAGCCCACCGCTAAGACTACGATGCGACTTTGGCTATGTCAACGACATGAAGACGTTGGTTGTGGACACTGTATGTACGAGTCTAAACCAGTTTGCAGGGAACATAGGCAAGTTGACTGCTCGGAGTGTACTCCTGCATCAACACCTCCACACCGCTGTCAAGCAATGATTGCCATATGTCAGGACTGCGGTTTACACCATCCTGTCGTTGCCGACGCCTGTCTATCACAGGACAAGCCATGCCAGATGCCAGTTGTGGATGGCATCGTTAAAGGAAAACTCGTCACCGTACTGCGAGACACTGGATGCTCCACTGTGGTGGTTCGACGGTCACTCATTCCAGATGAAAAGTTAACTGGTCTGGAGGAACGGTGCATCCTCATTGACGGTTCGATTCGACAGACTCCGGTCGCAAGGATTGAAGTCGATACCCCATACTTCCCAGGAGCAGTGTGAGCTGTATGCATGGAGGACCCGATCTGTGACTTGATCGTGGGAAACGTTTCCGGTGCCATGGATCCACTGTACAAGGCAGGCAAAAGAGTTTTCCTTTATTCGCGTCAACGAACCCTCAGTAAATGTCGTCCACGACGTGGCAGGTACAACAGACGACAACAGAACTTGAATCTACGTGAACCCTCTCGTGAATCGGCTACAGTCAGACCCAAGCTGAAGTTGCTACCTCGCACCGTGAAGGATTCGGTGAACGCTGTCGTACACACAGAAAGGAACGCAAGTATCTTCGGTACTGGGAAGCCCCGTGAGTCATCTCTGGCGAATGAAACTAAGCGGACGCGTTCTCAGTTTGACAGAGATCGTGGACGGTCAGTAGACTGGCGTAGACCGTGGGCGGATGTTTGTCGTTGGGCCTTTGGTTAGCCGAGTTGTCGGATACACACACATGTACTTGACTTATGCACACTGACAACACCTTTACCTGTCTGAGTTACTGTAATCTTCTGTGTGGTCATTCGTTGTTTGTTTGTCTGTCAGTAATTTGCTGGGTTGCTTATGTATTTTGATTGTTTATTGTTGTCACTATGATTAACATTGTGTTTCGTTTGTTCGTCGATAATTCGTTGCGTTGCGTATGTACACTGATTGATTGAGTTATTCCCGCACATTGTTCATATTGTTTTCGTCGGTTGACGTAGTTAAGAGTTTGTGTAGTAGACCTCCCTCAACCGTGCCAGGTATTGTTTAAAAGACCCTGCTTTCGACTGGGAGGGGGCCAATGTCACGGTTGAATTTTATGTAAGACCTTATTTTGCCGTGTATTGCAGAAGGCGTGAATCGTATTTTATCACGCGAAATATATCATTTCGTATTTTGTGTTGAATTTGCGTTTCTGACATTGTCTGCTGCCTCCTGTGGCCGTTTGTTTCACAGACGTTGTTTTTGTGTCATCCTGTAGGCATATAACTTGTGTCAGGTGATTTACCTAAGCTAGGCTAGGTTCGGTCAAAACCGGTTTAAGTGCGGGAAGTTCGAGTAAATAACCCGCCCGTTTTACTTGTCACTTGTGTGTGAGACGCGCTGTAAAACGCGTAGCTGTTGTACACAGCTTAGGTAAAAGCCGTGTACAGGCTTATGTAAGACCCAGCGACCGTAAAGTCGGTGCTGGAGTGTACACGCCGTCGTCGTTGCGGCGAGACGAGCGGTAACTCCACCAGGAGGACGTATTTCCTGATTGGGGAGCTTTGACAGCTTTGTGGCCTCTGTGAGCGGTATGTTTGATGATTGAGTACTATGGCGTTTGAGTATTTTCTTTCCAGTTAAATACATCCTATGACGTGTATTTTTGTTGTCGTAGATTAGTCAGCTTTGTAGCAAACTGTATGCAGTATACATTTGCTCGTGTGCGATATATTTTCAACACTGTTGTTTGCCAATTTGTGATATTTGCGTGTTATGTTAGTTTATACTTTGTGGCCGTATTATTGATTATCGTGCGTACGTTTGGCAGGCAACTAAGTCGGAGATCGACTTCAATCAACTCCGTGCTGATTGGAAGAGTCGTGGATCGACTTCTGAAGAGTTGGGATTTCTTCGACGAGTCAGGATCGTGTCGGCGTTGGGCCACGATCTGACCGTGTTCGTCGCCGGAACTGGTCGTTTCCCGTCGTCGTCGCCTGTTTGACGCGGGGCTTTGGTCGCGTCGCCGCCTGTTCGACGTGGTGTGTTGGCCGCGTCGCCGCTGGACGCTGTCGTCGTCGCTGTGGAACTCTCTGTGAAGTGACGCTGTCTGCGTCTTCGGCGCTAGACGTGCAACCGTCGTTGGCACGCCGACGCTTTCGCTAACTGTTTTGCCACAGTTCTTGCCACGAGGACTCACTGCTTAGTGCCTCGATTCGTGAGTTCTGTGCTGTGTTGATTGTTTATCGTATATTTGCTTTGCATTCGTCGTTATTTTTGAGTTAATCTAGCCGTGTATTATTTACGGCGTAGCTGTGACCGAGTGTCATTTCGTGATCGTGTCACATTAGTATTTTCTAGGTTTTTTTTGAACGTTAAATTTGAAGGTTTATTATTGGCGCTATAATATTGCTTGAAAGAACTCTGAGCTGGTTGGCTTTATTAAAATTGACGTAAGTTATACGGCGCCAGAGGGTTAAAATTTAGTTGATTGCTTTCTCGCTATACCTGTCGTGTTTTATATATATATACATAAAATCAATATTTAATTTGTTGTGTTCTTCGTAGTTCGACTTAGGCGGTGGTAGGCCAAACCATATTAACTAGATAAGACAAACTCGAACTGTCACTATGCGTTCCCTGGTGACACTTGCTAACGGCAAGGCAGACAAAAAACTTGAAAAAATGTTTTGTTTTGTTGTACTGAGGCAATATACTAGAAAATTTGCTTTTCGTGCGCCGGCTTGGGCACGAAATTAGCTTATTTATAGTACTTATCTATGAACTAACACTAACGCGTTAAGCATCAAAAACAGGTGGTGGATTATACCACTTGAAATATGCACCAAAAATATTTAATGAAACTGGCTTAAAACTGGCTTTAATTCGTTGCGTTAGGCAAACGGTAAATAAACAGTCTACTTATTTATAGGTCTGTGGGATAGACATTGCAAAATATGCAGTGTTCAATTTTTTGGAAATGTGAAATAAAAAAAAATTGAGCCACATTTTCATCTTATAAAACTATTATGTAAGATGTTTCAATCGATGTGTATAGGTATAGAAATATTTTTATTTGGCTGATTAGTTACCTGTTATATTTTGCACAGTGTTATTATGTACATGTGCCTTTTTGAGTATTATATGGTGCTCAGTTTCGTCAGGTACATGAAAAAAATGAAACAATCATATATTTTAACCAATTATTACACTGGCACAAGCATTATCACATCTCATTCTTATTTCTCAAAACGAAATTATTCGCATAGAACCACACTTAATACATTATTATTAGATATTTTTACTACATTTACAATTGTAAAAAAAGTTTACTATGATATTATTTTCAGAGCATAGGCCTATTCCAAAACACTCATATCAATGGGGACGTGGATGGCAATAAAGATAAAATTTAAAAAGCTGTGGGAATGGGGTGGGGATGGGAACAACAGCCATGAGGACGGTCGGGAATGAAGACAAAATTTGTCCCCGTGCAGCTCTCTAGAATGAATGACTGAATGACTTCGCCGACCGTTAGGGTTAGGGTTAGGGTTAGCCAGGAAATCCATCTAACCTACATAAAGCTGACTACCACATCTCGTAAAATTATTTCAAATTTATTGTCTCAAAAAATGACACAATTATGTCCACAGTTCGTAGCTAGGAAATCCCGTCTAGCCTACAGAACTTGATCACCGCATAACGACTGTTGTGTTCAGCGCACGCCCGGCGTGGAAGCTAACGACTTTTCCGGTCGCGCCTAAACCTTCCACACGCCGCTGCGGCCGCACAAGACGTTCCGCTTAAGAACTCCGCCGACTTGCCGGTTATGGCGGTAGTAAGTGGACCGCTGACGTCAAACATAATCGTAAAACTGTCACTCTGTAAAGTTCTGCCCCCCCCACTCCAAGCCATGTCGTACGGCCGCTCGTCGCCCGTAGCGACGTTTCAGCGCACCACATGTACACGCGCTCTCGAGTGAAACGGTTACGAATAAAGCCACTACAGATAATAAAAATTTTACCAAAAAGTACAAACAAAGTACAGGTAGTACGGCACTTAATGTTTACAGGCTGCGTACAGATTATTACAACACTAACAGTAAGTCGGCATTAAGTTGTTACGTTGCCGTATTATTAACGCTTTAAAAAAAGAACGATTTAAGGAATGTTACTCCTTAAACTGTTAACTTGTTACCAAAAATAGCGAAATCTCGCGCTCGATTTCGCTATGTAGTTTAATAATCATTACTTAACAACCGAAAACGGCCGCACAATAATTGCGTAAATGGCGGCACAGGTACTCGACATCTATCTAAACAGAAAACGTCGGGATAGGACAGACTACAAAAACACGATGCTAGCAGTGCCTGCAAACATTGTATTAATTGTTTTAAACGATATTTCTTAGATTGATTACTGCAACTGAAAGATACTAGTTAGTAAAGACATTGGCTTATTAACACCGCATTAACATCACAATTAACCAGTGTTGTTGGCAGAACAGTATTATTAACCGTAATTTGCATTTTGCTACATTAGCTCGGCATGATTATGTGCAATTTGTTTATATAATTTATTCACTTAAGCTTTTTTATTTACAAAGACATTTATCGTTCCGTTACCTGGTGACCTCGCCACAGGCCACGGCCCAGCCTGGTGCACAGACAACCGCTGACGTCACTGTCCGCCGACCGGACAGAAAACGCTCCTAATATGGTAATGACTACCTGAATCGCAGTGTCGGCCAGTCTGCTAACCCACGTGTCTGTCGGTCTGTCTGTCAACACTGCCAGCCTAGGGGACCTGCTGGCCCATACGCCAAGCTGGCACACTGTCTGACCCTGCAGCCACGTGCACGAACGCAACTGCCGTTTAAACTGTGGAACTAATATTATACTATACCAGAATGATTACGCCTTCGAAGAAAAAATAAATATTAAATTTACACATAATAAAAATAACTTTTTTACTGCAATTCCCCTGAACGCACCACGTATGGCTGTAGCCCAAAGTTTAGCCGGGCCATCAGCGGCAAAGCTTTCGTGCGTGACCCGGCAGGCTAAAAAACGGTTGCCCGCCCGAGTGAGAAAAAAAACCGGTGTTACGCGTTACAGAAATCAGGGACTTTTTAACAGCTAGATTAATAAAAATTACGGTTAGCGATTACGCGATCAATCTAGCTGCAATTAAAGAAAAAAAGGGACCCTCGACGGTACCGTGTCTTTCTTCGTTACGTACAATCCAGTCCGTCCGTTCATCTGTTACTTACTTAATTAATTTGAGTTTGTCGGTGTGAAAGATTTTTTCACACCGCCACGCTCCAGTTTCACGACAAAAGTGGCATCATTAAGCCTTGCTAAAATCTGACCAGTGTTCTCAAAGAAATTTTGTTATTTGGGCGTCCGCCCACAAAATCTACGCGAATAAAACAGTCGCACCTTGTGTCCCACTAAAAATTCGTGGGGTTTAACTTTACGGTTGTACCCAGTGCTCGCTGCTTCCGCGGAGCGTTGAAGCGCTTCTTGCACCACGGCGTAAGCCAAACAAAGACGTTTCCGTACACTACGGACATACTCGGAAAGAGGACGATCTCCCTTTTGGTCAGCAGGAAATAGAAAATTTACATTTCGCACTGCCTCGCGGCCAGCCATCAAAAACGGACTGTACCCAGTGCTACTCTGTACTGATGCATTGTAACAAAAAGTTACATATTCCAGGCACTCGATCCAGTCACGCTAATGCCTGAAAACCATTTTGGCCATCATAGCATATAGCGTCCGGTGCCGGCATTTTACGACCCCGCTTGTTTGAGGACAGTAGCCGCTGCTACAAATTTTGCAAATGCCTAGCAATTTGCATAGCTCACTCACGATTTTATTTTTAAATTCTGTTTCGAGGTCCGACAGCAATTCACAATATTGACACCAGATTAAAAAAACGTGCTTCACTAGCACTCGAGCAATGGTACAATGGGCCTCTTTGTTACGAATAACTACGACTGTGACATGTTTGGTATACGGACATAAAGCGGTACAGATGTAGCGGTTTTGGTTTCTTGGAGGGAAGGGCCGGCACAGATCGATAACCAATCGCTAATTTGGCGCCCCCATGCACATAGGGTGCACAAATGCCTGCCGCGGTACAAAACCACGGTGGAAAGCAGCACATTTCGAACAACAATCAATGAACATTTGCAAATCAGTTCTTTAGCTATACCACCACGCTCTGCGCGCTAGGTGCTTAGCCGACTTAGCAAACATTAAATGAGCAACCGAATCGCCGTGGATAAGACCATAAAACTAGGCCTGAGTGAAACTGGCATTATCGTCTGAGAAAAATCGGCCGTTTTATCCGGCTTGTGAAAAATGCGACATAGCACATTATCTTTCAGCGCTAAAGACTCATACTGGCGCAATGTGCACAGCGCAGGTTCTCGGGGTTTAATTTCTTTCCAAGGGGGTCTTTGACCGGTAGAAACTTACTCCATGGCCGGGCCAATTTCAGGGTCTTTTTTCTGTTCCTTGGCCAAAAATTCAGGATTTCAGTCTTGTACACCACTTCCCACAGCTTGTGGCGCAGATCGATTTAGCAGACTGTTTTTTCCCGTTTACTAGCTTTGCGGGTTCGAACCCTTTCGGGGGGAAAAATTTCACCCGAGGAGGACCCCTTCCCTTGGTCATCTACACCCTCCTGGGGGTCATTGGACTCTAATCGGCGTTTCTGAGCCCGTGTCATGACACTCGCGACGTGTCCCTGTAATTCTACGATTACACTGTTTACAAGGCAATCCGCCATCCCTTTCATACACACAAATGCAACTCAAAGAATCGCAGTTGGTATAATTTTTACCGGCTCGATATTGCAAATAAAAGTCAATCTCGGCCAGAAAGTCTAAAAATCTGGCCTGTTGGCTTAGAGGCTTAGCTGTAAATTAATAGTATTTCAAAGCCATGTGATCAACTCGACAGACAAAAAGATGGCCTAGAAGATACGAGCGAAAATGTTTCAACGCGAAAATCATGGCTCAAAGTTCGCGTCGCGTAGCACAATAAGAACGTTCGGCACAATTTAGCGTACGACTGGCGTACTCGATCAACTTTAGCTCACCGTTTTGCCACTGTTGAGCGACTGCGCCAATGGCGAACGCAGAACAATCAACATCGATTACGCATTTACCTTCATCGTTCGGCATAGCCAAAATTGGAAACGTGGTTAGCATGGTCTTTAAGGCATTGAATGCGGCCATCCGCTTCTTGGTTTGTTTAATCGGCACATCTTTACGCAACATTTCAGACACCAATTAGATAACTGCACAAACGATAATAGTTACAGATCCCAATAAATTCGCGCAATTTCGTGATATTTCGGGAGAAAAGCCAAGCCAAAATTGTGGCGACTTTATCTGAATTGACCTCCACACCCTGGCTAGACACAATATGCTTAGAAACTTAAACCTACGCTGGAACAAGTGGCATTTACTCGGTTTTAGTTTGAGATTGGCCTGTCTAAAACGCTGCAAGACTAGTCCTACGTGACGCAAATGATCATCGAACGAGCACGACATGATTATGCAATCATCAATAAAGACCAAACAGCAAAGATATGTTAACCCAGTCAACCGTGTGAATCTAAACTGCCCACGACAAGTAATAAAAGCGGTTTTATTTCTGTCTTCTTTCGTCGCAAGCGAAAGCTGAAAAAACAAATGGCTTTGGTTAATAGAAAAAATAGACAGCGCCACTAAGCGCGTCAAGACAGCAAGAAATACGAGGCAACGAAAAACTTGTCTTTTACGCTAATCTTATTTAGTTTCTGAAAATCGACTGTTACACGCGGTACGTCAAAATCTTTCTTTTTTACAAGCACTATGTTTGTCGCCCACGGCGAGCTACATGGCTCACACATTCCTGTGTCAACCAAACAATTAATAGAATTATTTATGACGTTCAAATAAATTTTGGGGTGCCGACGAAGGAACTCCGAAATTGATCTGTATTAATGCAGTGTGAAGCCAAAGAGGTTACTAACAAATTGTATTCGTGCCTCGAAAAGACGTCCGCGTTCCGAATTACTAACTCGCCCACCTTCCGCTTCTCCTTGCGTTTTATATCAGCCGGAAAATTGTCAAGAAGCGGTTTAACATAAACAAAATTAGCTTCGAACATAGCATGCAAATACATCTTTGACTTACCGCTCAGATCGTCACACAATCGGGTTTTTGTGTCAACACTGCATTTCGGGCGAGCAGACTACTGCAGCACAGCGTGGCTGGTTGCACAGCTGGCCGCCGGGCACCTTCATGTTTCCTTGCGCCGGGGTGGGGTGGGCGACTGGCCCAGCGCATGCAGCAGCTGCACCGGCCGCCGCAGCCACTCTTCTTCCCGCACCGTCCGACGCCGTGCGCCCCGCGCCCCACAAATTAGAGTCAAGCATGCCCGTTTCACACGTCGTGTCCACACTTTGCTGGCCATTGGCCATTAATGAAACATTTTGTGCTGGCGTTTGAACTTGTGTACCGTCATCTAAGCATTCGCCCAACACTGCCGAACCCAGGCACATATCGCTACGCAAAAATTGCTCCCGTCCTGACACATTGATGACAGGCACAGCTGCAAATTTATCGCAATCTGGCATCAGTGTCCTGGCTACCAACGACCCAGGACGAAGCTCTGTGGCTTCATTAACCCAGTCAGCGGTTACAGCATAGCGATCAGACATTGGCAGTTTAACCGGCACATTAACACTGCAATCAGCTAATACGGCCACCGGCGAACAAACGTAAATTCGAGGAATCTTTGTCTTGCTGAGCCTAAGTTTCAGCACGCATTTACGGCCATTCACAACAAGCGCACATTCATCAAACAACCAATGACAGCCATAGCGTTTGAGAAAATTATACCCCCAAATAATCTCGTCGATGCCATCTGTCACTAAAAAATCGCCAGATAGTTCCTGGCCGTTCAAGATAAATTTCAAAATAGCCACACCTAAAATGGCAATTTCAGTTTTATTTGCCGCATAAAAGGTTTTTTCGGCAAGCCTAAGTCTCAGCCTGCGCGCATATTTTTTTAGGCAGAATGCACTTATCACAACCGGTATCCAACAAACACTTAACAGCACGGCTTTTAGAGCCAACCTTTAAGGTTACGTCTAAATATGATTTAGAAGCATACACATTTAAATCATTCTGAACGACCTCAGACACATTCGTCTTGACCTGTGTTTCTGCTGCAGACTCTGCATCGCGGTTTGGGCATTTTCTAGCCCAATGTCCCTTGTTTCGGCACAGCCGACATGTATCTGGAGGGATCCTATTAGTACTGCCCGCGGTACTATGCATGTAACCACCGCGGCGACCACGACCTCGACCAGGCCAGGTCGGAAAGAACGGTGACGCGTTTGGGTTTTGCCACGCTGGAGGTCCCCCTGACGAACCAAAATGGTCCACCGACGATTCGGGTGCAAATTGGGGTTGCAAAGGTGGTGAGAAGTTGGGCCACCCTCCACCCACCAGATTCAGCCGCTAAGGCTCGTTCTCTCCAAAAATGTGCATCAGCACTGGCTTGCTGTATTTCGCGCCGCATACTAACTTGTTCGATCTCTAACTGTTTGATTTTTTGCTTCATCGCGTTGTTGCCCTCCTGTGCTTCGGTCGTAAGAGCAAAACTTACAGGTTTTTTTCAGGTGTGAGGTTTGACTGTACGCACTCTTTTACGCTCCTCCGGGGCACAGGTTTCTTCTGTACCTTCGGGAAGTAAACTACTATAACTTTTCAGGCGGCATACGTGATTTAACGCCTCATCCATCAAAATCGGTTGTAATTCCAAAATTTTTATACGTAAATACACATCACTAAGTAAATTTAAGAAGCAATCATGGCTTACGATTTCGACCATTTTACCAGTTTCGCCTGGAAAACTGAGAGTTAGCAAACGTCAGATATCGAAACACAATGACCGAGCGCTTTCGCCCTTTTTACGCTTTTAGCGTACAGTTGCGCTTTGTAGCGCTTTTGCTGGGAGAGATCCCCGAAACGATTACGAAGCAAATCCGTTATTTGTTTCTTTGTGGCATTTTTTCCTATCTGCCACAATATCTCTGCAGCCGGACCCTCCAGACCAGCTTTTAAATGGCATATTCGCTCGTCATCGGTTTAATTATAATAATCTGAACAGTTCTGCAGCTTAGACAAAAAACTTTTTAAGCTCAGTTTGCCATCAAATGTGGGCAGCTTGATTGTCGGGTAAACTTTGCGATCCCCACTGCCTTCGGGACCACTACCGGGGGCGTTGTCACTGCCGCTGCAGTCACAGGGGCCCCACCCAGATTCTCCAGAGGCTGCCTACCCAGCGAACACCACCGCGAGGCTCCCGTGTGGGATTCGCCCGGGATGACGGTGCAGGAATTAAACGGGTTTTACCGCGGTTTTCGCACGGGTTCCAACTGCTAATACCTGTAATGAGAGCGCGACATCTGGCGGTGGCGTCACTATGTCGTCTGTATTTGCAAGCGACGCCATATTGTCACACTGTGTACGGTGCGAATTTCTTTATAGTTTCGTAAGTATGGCTCGATATTAAACATTTGGAGACATTTAATAGCGTTTTTATCTGTCAGGTTAAGGATTTAAGTGCGATATGTTAAACTCAACGCTAAAAACGGATTCAGGCGCGCTTTTTGCAGGCGTAAGCTAGGCGCC
>Ga0056128_1007829_pt1 | contig 13485 bp, 7 predicted proteins | sample WorMetLIZISLAND2_FD_71113 | JGI IMG/M metagenome (GOLD analysis project Ga0056128, IMG submission 71113) | Marine gutless worms symbiont microbial communities from Max Planck institute for Marine Microbiology, Germany - Olavius geniculatus... ... | reverse complement strand
TGAACTTAGAATAAAACATCATTTCATCTTTTGAAACTCGTCTACATCGCGTGATACATTTTCTGAGATGAGTCAATAGTGACCTGACGGTCCTGACTCATCTCAGACTCAGATAGATCAGTAAGAACAGAGAAATAGCCACGACAATCTTCTCTCGATCTGAAAACAAACCAAAAGACAGCAAGTTAGACACATTAACTGAGCTAAGAATTCCTCTAAAAAGGTAACAGAGACCAACAAATACAACAGTTTAAGCAATAAAAACAAACAAGAGCGAGATGGCGCCACAAATTTAGAAGTGGAGGCCACAACTAATAGGCAAGCAAAGCGAGCAGGAAAAAATGGCAGCTGTTGCACACAGAATTGTCGCATTCTGTGTCATGCGTATTTTAGAATTTTAGGCAATTTGCCACCAAAAAAAACTTCTGCCATTTTCAATGTTTTTGGTTTCCCCATCAACTTTTTCCAGGAGGCATTTGCCTCCACCTCTCAATGGAGTGAACGCCCCTGGTTAAAGGCTCTGTACACGCCTTAAAACAGCTTGAATAAAGTTACAAAAAACAAAACTTGCTCAATTTGTGCAGTTCTGATATGCATACAGTAACGAATAATAACAAACTCGTTATACACAGCCTCTGACCGTGCACGTGCTAGATACATCAAAGATATCAATCATTTATCTACGAATGAAAACAATTTTCAATAAACGCTAAGTACAGGCAGATATGAGAAAATACTGCACATATTGCAAACAAATTATGACATAATTCAACTTTAAATGCACGCTTATCCTGAGCATTCAAGGAACGAGACACAACTCAACATGTACAAAAAGTCTTCCTTGGACGTTCCATCTGTCAAGTGCCTCTATTCTCCATCACACATCACTTCACCCAGTCAGTCTGCATCGTTGTTACGCAAAAGAACCAGCAAACTGTCAATAAAAAACAGCAAAAATGTCGCAACGCCATGTTCTGACATGTATTCGACCATCTGTCTAATGCCCACTAGTCGGGTCAGCGTTGGCCATAAGTAAACAATTACACAAGATATGCATCATTTCAAGAGGTGTGGAAGTTAACCTTGACTTAAAGGACGTTCATACCAATAATGGTTTCTCTACAGGGTGCGGCAAAAAAGTAGCCCCCTAAAGTTTATCGCTGTTTTCTCAGCAATCATTTGAAATTTTAATTGGAAATTTTTACAGATTTATTTACAGAAACGTTTTACATCGAACTGCCAAGTGAAGTGCGATTCTGTTGAAAAACAATGAAGTTATGGACTTTAAAAAAAGTTCAAGCTAAAAATGTTATTTAACTTTCAAGAACTTGTTACCACGTTACTGCCAATGATGTCACAGTGACGTTTTGATAAACAGTAATTTATTTTGTTTACAAATTATCCCTAAATTGTCGTTGTTTTAGAAAATCTATAATTTCGTAACTTTTTAACAGAATCACATCTTACTTGGCAGTAAGCCGTAGAACATTTCAGAAAATAAATAGGTAAAATTTCAGATTAAAATGCCAAAACGAACGTTTGCTGAAAAAAACACGAAAAACTTTAGGGGGCTACTTTTTTGCTGCACCCTGTATACCTTTGTTTCCAAGCCCAGAGCAATGGTGGGACGTACAGACAGAGTGACAGACGTAACAAGCAAGATCAACATAATGTGGCCTGTTACGATGGCCACACAAAATTTGCTAAACCGGTCTCACATAACCATGCCTGTCTTTGTCTCCTAAGTCACTGGCAGTATGTATACTGTACAGCTAATGTGGCTGCAGCAGCTCAGGCCCGTCGAGAGAGTGGGGTAAGGGGGGTTAGCTACCATGGATCCCACGACGTTTGTGGGCCCCTCCGTCAGCCCGAATGTACCATTTTGAAAAAAAAATTCCAAAAAATTCAACAAAATTTTTCCCCAGAGAGGAACCATGTAAATGTTTGGGGGCCCCGTGAGAATGTTTCCCCAGGCTCCGCTTCGACTCTCGACGGGCCTGCGGCAGCTGGACTCAGGATGTGGGAGATGACGGCTGATTTCTGCGCGCCAACTCGAGAATTTTATCACGCTTCTCCGTCGACAACAGCTTCATGAATTTCTGGACAGCAACCAGAGACATGGCACTCACAATACTAAACGTAAACAACATAAAACAAACATAAATCAAAAAATCTATGTACATATCGCTTCTATCATGATATTTGTATAAGTTAACGAATCCGATAACGAAAGCTCAAACTCCGATTAAAAGCAACTTACGAGAAGTTTCTTAATCTCACATGAGAATCCATTTTGTACTTTAGAATGCAGCAACCATGGCTTACGAGATCAATAAGAAATACACCTATATCAACCAGGCTATTTTGTTACAATAAAACACAGATAACAAAGCTAAGATTTAACGTAGGACAAATTAGAAGTTTTATATCTCTGTTAAGCAGAAGATTTGTAAAAATAACACAATATATAAAAATACCATAACTGTATTATGAAAAAGTGAATAAATAAAAAATAAAACTGTACACAGAAACCACATTCAAGTGAAACACTGAATTCTTTTAATAAAGTCAGTTAAGCAATGACTGTAAAGGGCTTCAAATGAAGCATTGGACAGAGCATAAAATCATATGAGGTCCGTGCGTGCGTCCAACTTTCCTTGAGCTATCTTCCTTCCACCTTCCCCTCCCGTTCCCATTTCCCGTCCTCTTCCCCTTCCACTTCTTCTTTCCTTATCCCTTTCCCTTTTCTTCTTTTTCCTTTCCCTTTTCTTCTTTTTCCTTTCCCTTTCCCTTTCCCTTTTCCTTCCCCTCCCCCTTCCTCTTTCCTTTCTTCCATTTTTCTTTCCATGTACACGTCTGTGCGTGAAACATTTGAAGTGCCATATGGCCATAACGGTGCAAGATAGACGCATGGTAACCATGGACCACCCATAAGAAGTCGACCACCGCGAGTCGAATGGTCACGTGACCGATGACGTCACGTGACCACAAAAGGTCAAAGGCGTGATCCCATTATCTTTGAGGCGCCATATCTCCATAACAATGCAAGATAAACGCAGGGTGACGATGGACCACTTATAGTGAATCGAATGGTCTCGTGACTGACAATGTTTATTGTTTAGTTATAATAATAGCGAAAGATGACAGGAACATTGCTGCTGTATAATTTAAAATTAAACTTTTTGATTTTTTTCTACCAATCTAAACAGCTCACTAATTATATTTATACAGACATATACTGTAAACTATCGAAATGCATTGGACAGACTCCGTGTTCGTATGAACATTCCCTTTTTACTCCTCCCTTCCATCACCCTATCCCCCCTCTTCCCCTCCCTCGCTTCCCTTAGAAGTAGAACCCCCTAAAATCCAGCTAAAGCATCTGGGGGAGTGCTGTGAGCTCCCCAGCACGTCTGCGGAGAAGCCTCAGCCAAAATCGAATTTGGTGTATTTTGGCTTTAAAAATGAGATCTGGTGGCAACAACTTTCATTATTTTTCCAAAAATAAACTGACCAAAATGGCAAATATCGTGCAGTTTAAACGTATGCTTATGTTTTGTCTGCATGATTGGGGGGGGGCTGGGCCCCTTGGGCCCCCTTTGTCTACGCCACTGGTTTATCGTGAGGATGCTGTTTGATTACGCGAAGAATTTTTCCCTTCTTTTGTTTGATCGCGCGAAAAAGACTGAACAAAAAGCAATACGTCAACATGACTTGTTTATCGCTAAAATTCTGTGTTGACCACGTCATCACATAGTCTGTAGTCAACTCAAAATTCAGAAAAAGTTGTACACAACAGAAAAAATCAAAATTTATTTGAGTGAGCAGATAGTGGAGTATTGCAAAAAGTATTACAATAATGACTTAGGAAAAAGTATTGCAATCAGTATTGCAATACTTTTTACCAGTACTGCCAACAACCCTGGAAGGAACAGTTAACCAACTCACATTGATCACGTCTGGGTTGACATCCGCTGATAGTCTTCGTTTCTTCCGCGGCTGAGGATCATCAAACTCGGAAGTATTACTCACAGCACTACCAGCTGAAATACAACACCACATGAACAGTCTCAATCATCACACAAACTGCCCACTAAACTATCAATCAATTAAACAATCATCTAAAGAAACATTTATATAGCGCCATGTATTACAATATGAGCCAGAAAAGAATTACCAAGTTTGTTGAAACTTCACCAAATATCACTCAATTTACAAAAAAAAATTTTTCACTGTCATTCCCCAGAAAATTTACAATAAAGTAATTATTAGAGATTTCACAATGCCTGCAACAACGATGGTCTAGGTTTTTCTTTAAAACACAAAACAAATATATACAACCGACACTGCATTTTAATAACACTGCACTGTAATAAAACAACCACGAATACTGACCAGACAGAGGGTTGGAGTCTATAATGCTGCTGACGTGTTTCTCCATGGAATGACTGAAAGTCTGACTGGATGTCAACTCACATTCACGCTCCTGTCGGCCGACATCACTGACAGTTGGACAATGTACTTCATCAGTAGGATGAGCCTCTGACACACAGATAGTATCGGAGGACTGTGGCGAAGACTGCAAAACGCTAACAGTAGAAGACGTCTGACAGCCGGACGAATGGGTAGTAGTAGATGGAGGTAGTAACGTACCACCGGGCAGTGATGAACGTTCAGAAGAGATCTGGCCGGTAGACAAAAGGGTAGAACTCGCAGGCAGTAATACATCATTAGGCATGGACGTATGCTGAGCAAGAGCAGAACATGTCTGTCCACCGAATGGAGAGGTAGCGATTGATGTAGGTAAAGGTAATGATACACCAGTGGATACTGAGTCAGAATGCTGAGCAGAAGTAGGAGACAATGTCTGACCACTGGATGCGGTTGTAGAAGTTGTTGTAGTTAATAATAGACTGCTGCGCGACGATGTGCATTTAAAATAAGCTGAAGACATCTGGCCACTGGATAACATTGCAGAAGTCGATGCAGGTGATAATAATATATTGCCGAATGGGGATGAATGTTCAGCATGAGTAGAAGACTTCTGACCAATGGATAACAACGTAGAAGTTGACGTAGGTAATACTGGATGACTGGATGCTGACACATGTTCAGCATTTTCTTTGCTACTCGTAGAGCCCACAGCTGGTATGACATGTTGAGTGGATGAACAGCTAATCTGTTGTAAACAGCTGTCATCCACATTGTAGTCTAACGTGGTGTCTGTATAATCACTGTCCTGAGGTGGGCCGGTCAAAAAACACTCAATGTCCGGTAAGCGGGCAGCATTCAGGCCAACATTAACAGTTTGCTCAGCTTCGGCATTTTCTCCGCGGGAACTCCGGCGCCGTTTCCGGCCAACCAGTGAACTCACTGAATCATTGCTAGGGATTTGCTTTTTGTCAAGAGTCTGCACTTTATTCCTGATTGTTCTGCCTTTTCTTCTTGTAGTCGAACGTTTGGGAGTACCATGTGCAGGATCAACAGATGATGACTGTACAGCACCAACAAGCCCACGAACATCCGACATATCAATAGTGCTAAGCTCCACATTATCACTGTTACTGGTTGCTGCCTTCACGGTATTGTTATCTAAGTCTGTCAGGCAATTATTTCTCTTATTATTCTTCCGAGATGTGCTCTGCCTACGTCTTACTGAAGATGTGTTCTCTGCCGATATTTGTGCCTGTGGATCTACTAAGCTTCCTCTTTGATCTCTTCTACCAGTTTTTTTCTCCTCCGATGTCTCTGCTGGTTTCTTGGTCTGCAATCGACCACGTGGTTTCCTCGTCGGATTCATTTCAACAAAACTGACTGGCGAGGGATCAGTGGCATGCCGAGGTGAAGTTCTTCTCGGAGGCTTTTCCAACCCTTTCTCAGTTGGATGATCTTTTGCTGCTATTTTGTCGGAACTGCGACCTTTCTTAACTTTTGTATTGCTGGGAGCACTAACTGATGGATCGACCTTCCCTACGAGAGTGATTTCAACCTTGCTCGAATTACCAGTCAACAAATCCGGCTCACCGTCAGTGGCAGAATATTTTGCCACTTCACTGGCTGGTTGTGAGGATTTTGATCTTGATCTCCTTGCCTGGCAGGGCACAGCAGAATCAAGTTTAGTAGCATCAATGGGCTGTGACTGTTGCCATTCTAGTGTTGGTGACTCCGAGGTACCAAGACAGCAGCGTGTGACAATTTCCATGGATGACAAATCTGACATTGCCTCGTCGCTACCAAGCAGCGAACGTGACGTGGATTCAGCTGTATTCTTTTTCAGAGACAAACGATGACGTTGATTGATAGAGACATCTTTGTCTGTGGTCTCGTTTCGCGTATTCTCAGCCAAATTTCCCAGAGCAACTGCAATAGGCATGCTCCTACGACATGAGAACATATCATTACCGACGTCAGACTGGGATCCAGGGAATGCCAGTGACTTCCGGCGATCGGCTGAGTTCTTTACAGTCTGCACATATCGCTTGGTCGTCTCATCATACCTAATGCTGACTTCTGATGGCCGTTTCATCGGCCTGTAAAACATGCGTTTTAAAGAGCTGGCGATCGGATTTGTGGAACTTGTTACTGTCACAGAGCGAGACAAACAGCTTGGTAAAGAAGGTGTGGAAACTACCACTGAACGTTTGGAAATAGGTGACAGATGATCAGGCAGCTTGAGCCCATTGATATCTGTCATATTTATAGTGCTAAGCTCTGCACTACCACCATTACTGGCATTTGTAACAGTGTTCATCAAGTTATTTTTCCGAGTGCTACCACTTCTCTTACTGTTCTTCCCAGCAGAAGCCGGCGTGCACGTAAAAGATGATGCTTTCTTCGTCGATACAACACAAGAAGGCGTTGTGCGAAGCTGTGACTGCAGATCTGCGGAACTCCGAGAGAGTGAGGCCAGCACCTGTGCTACACAGATCTCCGACGTTGACTTTGTGGCTGGTTTTGTGCCTTGCAATCGATTTTGCAGCACTGAAGTTAATTCAGCAGACTGACTAGTGAGACTGTGGCAAGCTGCAATCACTTCGTCTTCCACGTTATGTTTCTCTACCAAGGGCGACTTCAGGCTCAGCGTCCAGTCAACGGAATCTGCATTAATTGCAGCAACAGCAGGAACAGGTGACTTGCCAACTGATCCTACATGCCACACATATATTCCACATTATATGGACATCCTTATTCACCATAAAAAAATTAAAAATGATAGCAAACACAAAGATACTGAAACTTAATTTAAAATAAAATTACTACATATTTATTACAAAAACGTTCAAATGCAGCATATAATACTTTGGCTACAGTTAACCTGATAAGACTACGATAAAATTTTTCTGTTCAAATAACAATTAGTTGGCTTGAGAGTTCAAAGCCAGACTGTATTTGACAATACTAAATGATCTCTATGCACTGGATGAGGTCAAGTTTTGCTAAGACTTTAGTCTAAGACTAAAGCCTTGACTTGACTTTGGTCTAAGACCAAAGTCAAGTCCAAGGTCAAGACCAAAATCAAGCAAGAATTTCCAAAGTTAAAAGAATAGAATTAAGGCTAAAGTTTTAGCAAAACCTGACCTGTCCCACTATGCACTACAATATAAGAAGAAAAGTCATACAAAAGTATCACGAAGTTAAAATATCCAAGGATTTAGTTAATATGATAAGTAAAACAAGAAGCCCAGCTATCGCCAGGGAAGTCCCAACCATATGTCAGTGTCCGAAGGCCAGCAAAAGTGAATTAAGGGTCGGTTCAGTACCCCTATTTGGAACGTAAGAGAGGGCTAGCAATAAATGCATTAGATATGGCATTTGCAAATGTCTTCAGCATGTTAATAGTAAACGCTGTGCTGATACAGTTTGGCAGAAACGCACCATGCAAATTTTGGAGGTCAGGACCCCTTTTTGGGGTCAGCGATGGTACCGTTGAATAGAGCACTGATAAGTTCTTACACATCTGTCTTTCAGTTCAAACGTTTTAACGTTTAGCGTGATAGTAGCGACCATCTGGCGTTGTTCGATGCATGTGAATCGTTGCATATCTGTTCCCAAACTGGATGACGAGTACAAAACATTGTCCTGAGCTGTTTGATGATGAGATGTGTCGTTTAATTGGACCTCCTTATCTGATCGCTTGGGCATCCAACTGCTCTGGGGATAGAGGATAGAGCACTGATAAGTTCTTACACATCTGTCTTTCAGTTCAAACGTTCTAACGTTCAGTGTGATAGTAGCGACCATCTGGCGTTGTTCGATGCATGTGAATCGAGGTCAACACTGCTGAGCTAGTCGATGGTGGAACTGTCAAATCGACCATGGGCTGAGAAGCTCTTGACAGGCGGCTGCTATACGCCTGTCAGACCACGAGTCTTTCCATAGACGGCCGTCCGCAGCTTTGGTGGTCCACTGATAAGTTCTTACAAGAGTAACCATGCTGCTAACTGTAGCAGTTTGGCCACAATCCACAATGTAAGTATTTGGGGTGCAGAGTGCAGACAGTATCCCCGTTCGAGGGGAATAGGAGGATTGTAGGGGGCCTGACTTTGTAGCACAAGGCAGCCGTCACACAATATTTACTTTTCCGATAAGATGTACCGATTAGCCATAATACATGCGTTAAAAACTGACAAATGAGAGACAACAGACTTCTATGCCGGTGTATAGGCTTGAACTTAACCGTCGGCCAAAATAACATTCACACTTCAATTTAGCACCGATAAATGTCTGAATTAGTTTTCATAAAAACGCAATTTAAACATTTTAAAAATGTTATTTTATGCCACTCAAAATTCTTAAATTACATAGTATAGTATACAGTATCCTAAAAAATAGGTATATAAAAAGTCTTTTCAATGTTCTACACTATATTACAGAGTTACTTGTGGTATGTCAATCACAGGAAGATTACATCACTGCTGGCAAGATAAGTTAAAAACAGATCTCGGTAAAATGTGTTTAGAAATGGTTAGGCACTATGAAAGAAGGAAGTAACTAAACAATGGTGACGATCAAAAAACAACAAATGTACAGACAGGCCCAGAACAAAATCCTACAAACCATTAGCGTGAGTGGAAGACAACGAAGGAGCAGAAGACGTTTGAAGATGTGATGGAGAAGCAACAGGCTGAATGACTTCGTAACACATCGGCAGACCATCGCTGTTGACATAGACCACAGGCACTAGGTGCAACTGACTTGGACACGTCGGTATTGGCTCTACTGCTGCTGCTGCTGACGATGACGACGATGGTGGTAGATCTACCACACTGTGTGTTGATACAGCGTTACAACTGGAGCTAGCAATGTAATGCCGATTCAGTCCAACAGATGCTGGGGATAATGTGCCCGCAGACACCGACCACATCTGGTCCTGCGACTGCAAACCGTCATCTGAACAAATACAACATTCACCATCACCGTAGTAGTAGTGCTTGTAGCAGATGTTGAAGTAACTGTGGCTGTAATATGTGGACGAAACACAATCAGGGTTGATGTGATTTAAATCAATTGATTTAGATCACTGATTTAAATAATGATTTGAATCAACAATAAAAATCATGATTTAAATCACTGAATATAGAAGTACAAATTTTTGTGTAAATGCGATGGCTGTTTTCAGTTTGCAATCTATTATTGGTATTTTGTGCACTGTAGTGCTTGCTAACTTGATTTATTTTGTTGACTACATAATTATTTGGCTATATCTGAGCTGGTAAGTTCCCCACCGTGGTCAGCCACCTTGCCGTGGTGGTGGGGCTTTGCACCAATGACCGGAAAGATTTCTAAAATCTGGAGGTGAGGAGCTAACTAAAAGCTGACCAAACCCGTGAGAACAGATTGCTACACGTTACCAGTGCTTTTGTGCTGGTTTCGGCTTCACAGGCGACTATGGCTTTACAGCTTTCTATTTACGGCTTCACAGCTGTCTATGGCTTTATAGCTGATACGTGTAACCTTGTGGTTACATTCGGAGATGCGCATTGGGCCGAGCTGATACGGCCTCAGCGCTGGGCAGGTGTAAGAGCCTGTCCACCCCGGAGGTAAGGTAAGGAGCTGGTAAGTTAGCTTAACATGCTACACTTTACCAAAGTTAACATCGCCAATTGCTCAGCCTTGACTCATGTTAACTGCTCATGTTGTTTTGGTAGTTACTTTCAGCAATCAGCATGTTAACAGGTATTAGAAATGTTATAGCCTTCATCATTGTCTACTACATGCTTTAAAAGTCTGACAAACTGCAGCCCCATAAATATTCATAAACATCAGAATGTATCACCAGGTTAAAATTGCAAACAGGTATAGTTCTTTGACAGGCTGCTATAAAAAAATAACACACATAATTTTTTTAAAAAAGAATCTCTAATCAAGGCCAATTACTGTCATCCGCAAACTAACAGATAAAGATAACACATTGGCTATCATAGGTAGCATAGAATTGTGTAAAAATTTAATAAAAATAAAAAATAACAAAAATCGATTTAAATCAAAAAATGTGATTTAAATAAAAAAATCGAAGCTTTCAATTTTTATTTAAAAAATCGTGATTTTTATCAACCCTGAACACAATGCACAATATACCACTGAACTGTTATGAGCTCTCAACGAAAACGACAACTACTAATACAGTGTCAAGAACCACAAAGCAACTACAACAACTGCTAATACTACTACTACTGCCACAAATAAAACTGCTGAGTTTTATTGGACTGCCTACTTTTCCAGAAGTGCCAGTATACCACGTTACTCAGCCACTAAAATATAACACAAGTAGTATAGAGGTTAATCACAGAACATGGACACTTATTACTGGCTATTTATGACATAAAATAAGTTCAATTTGCAGACCAAAAAAAACAGCAAAGCTGAGAACTGCAAAAAAATCATTGCTTAAATACGTTGTCTAATTCTAACAACTCTGATAGAAATTCCGGCTGTCATTTACCAACACAACCTGACTGCAACGTTGCATTTCTTTCTACGAATAAACAAATTAATAAATAGATGAATATGATCACAGAACCTGACACCCACCTTGACTTAATGGCACATGCTCAGTAGAAAACTGCTGCTCCATGTTAACTACACATGCCGAAGATGACGGTACTGTCCGAGTTACAATGGACTCATCCATCTCAAGGGGTGTCGATGTTGACACAACTGAGCTCAACACAATGGAATGATCCAAGTCCAGGGGGCCGGACATGCTAGAAGTTGGCACTCCAGTTTGATTGCTATGGCTGACATTGGAAGACTCTAAGACTGAATGATTCCCTCCAACAGAAATGAATGCTTGGCCTGATATGTCATTACCAGGAAGTTCACTGACAGATGAAAACTGCGCTTCAGATTGTGTCACTAAATATGTCCCGTGATCAATGCAGCCCGCTTCCAACAATCCCAACATTTGTTTAGTCCGCTCGTCATCAGTGGAACTCAGTATGAGTGGACACGTTTGCTGCGCAGTGGAAGGAGGACCTAATGTCGCCATGGCTGTATCTGTGTCTGTGTTGACTGAAGTGGAAAGTGGCAGTGAGGTTGCTGTTCCCAGTGACGAAAGCATCTGATCAACTTCAGTACGAGCTTCACTGTCTTTACTCATCACGGCGCTCAAATCTATTAACACACAAGCAAATGTCTTTGAACAGAGTCATAGGTTGGCACCGTAACTTATTAAGTTATGAAAATTCATCAATAATACAACCTTTTTAAAAACTGTTGTTGACATTTCGGCAACCACTACTGCCTTCTTCGAAACGACTGTCCACTAGGTGTCACTGCGATGGACAGTAAGAAATCATAGAGGTGCGAAAGTTGACAGGACCCCTAATCTTGGTTCACTGACTTGTCTTGTTCCTTCCTGACGTTTATCGCTTCCCTGATCCATCAGTCCATCCTGCTGCTTTCTCTGTCGATCACCGAGACGACGGATCCTATTAACTTCCACACATCTATGATTACTTACTGTCCACCGCAGCGACATTTGGCAGACAGTCGTTCCAAAGAAGGTAGCAGTGGTTGCCAAAAAGTCAACAACAATTTTTAAAACAAGTTGTATTGTCGACGAATCTACATAATACAATAATAAAATAAGCAACTGCTGTTGCTACTACAAAGATAGTTTGGTGATATCCTAGTTGATGCGCTATCAAGTGACTATGCCTTAAATACGTGTGGACAAATAAACCATCTCCGCATACTATCAACAAAAAATAAATCAACTCCCTAAAGAGTTTCTGTATGACAGGTTAAATCAGACCTCTCCAAGTCCCATCTTAAGTTAGCACTAATTCAGTTACAAACAATCCAAAGATGATTAAACAAGAAAAGCAGCTGTCACATAGAAACAACATGAGGACAACAACTGACAATACTTTGATATTGTTTCAACTAACAAAAATGCATCAAAATGAAATCACATGCATCATATTTATACAGTAACCTTCTTGTTTTGCCAATTTTCATTTGTATTTATTTGATGTATGATAATGAACAAGAAATTTGAGCAAAGCTCACGAGACGCGCGAAAGATTATAGCAGTTCCTGTTCGCAGGTAATCTTAGTCTATCTCCATCCTTTTCGTCGTAATTCACTCTTTTGCAGCCAAAAATCGCCACAAAATCACGTTAAATCAATATTTTTAGGGTTCAAGGTCATTCAAGGTTATCGATGTTGACATTCTTAAGAAGTGCCTCATCAGTGCTTGTTATGATAAGCAGCATGGCTATGCCTATCTGCAACCATTTACACGCTAGACAAGCCAACAGAGTATAAACAACCACTTTTTACAGGGGTACCTCTCGTTGACACCCACATGCTCAGGCCTGTTTGAATCTAGAGGGTTCGGACTTGGACTGCTAAAATCTACATTTGACGCTGAAAATTACGTATGCAGGTTGTCTTGGTCTATCTCCAGCCATTTTGGCGCAATTCACTCTTGAAATGCGTGTCGCAGTGCAAAAAATTCACTAAAAACCCCTTTTGGGAAGGTTCAAGGTCATTCAAGGTCATCGATATTGATAAATTCAAAAAGTCTGTCACCAGTGCTTGTTATGATAAGCAGCTTGTCTGTGCCTATCTGCAACCATGTTCACCCTACATGAGATAATTCCGGTAAAATAACCACTTTTTAGGGGGATAGCTGTCTTTGACGCCCGCCTGCGCCTAGGGGGTCAGGACTTGAACTGCTAAAATCTACGTTGAATGCTGAAAATTTCATATGCAGGTTGTCTTGGTCTATCTCCAGCCATTTCGTCGCAATTCAGTGTTGAAAAGTGCGCTGCATCCAAAAATAGCAAAAAATTCACTAAAAACCTCTTTTTGAGGGGTTCAAGGTCGTTCAAGATCATCGATGTTGATAAAACCAAAAAGCCTGTCACCAGTGCTTGTTATGATAAGCAGCATGTATGTACCTATCTGCAACCGTTTTCACATTATTCGAGCCAATAACGGCAAAATGACATCTTTTTTAGGGGGGTACCCCTCTTT
>Ga0056128_1007826_pt1 | contig 13485 bp, 6 predicted proteins | sample WorMetLIZISLAND2_FD_71113 | JGI IMG/M metagenome (GOLD analysis project Ga0056128, IMG submission 71113) | Marine gutless worms symbiont microbial communities from Max Planck institute for Marine Microbiology, Germany - Olavius geniculatus... ... | reverse complement strand
CTTTTAATTGAGTTTAAGTTGTGACAATAATTCATCCCTAAGGTGATGAAAATTGTTTTGACTGGTCATCGATCCATCATCCGTTGCGGCGATCACTGCCATAGTGCAGGGCACCTTTGGGGCACGAGACCCCTTTGGGGTGCGGGGCCCCTTTGGGGCGCGGGGCTCTTGGCACAGTGCCAAGGTGCCACCCCCTAAAGACGGGCCTAATTATACACCTGCTGTTAAAAAAAGCCGCAAAATTCTGCATTGAACCATAACGAAGTAATCACAGGTGCGCGGTAGCGCACCCCTGTGTTAATGGTGACCAACTAAGTCAATGCAGAATAGAAAAATTCTACCCCTCACAGATCCCAAACCCCTCAACCACGATCGACACAAAATTTGAAACAGGTGATTACGTCCACGAGATGACCCCCTGTGCAAAATTTTGTGCAAATCCATCCATTGAGGGAATATTGGCAAATGGGTGAAATATAACAGAATTTTTTTTTATTTTCATATACCTTTTTACGCGCGACATCAGGTACTGGTATAGGGCGTCTTAGCCAACGCAATTCTGTCTGTCCATCTGTTTGTCCGTCTGTCACACGGGTGGATCAGTCAAAAATGGTGCAAGCTAGAATTACCAAATTTTCACTGTTGGCTGCCTGGAAGACTATAGTTTCAAGAGCCGTAAAGCTTTTCCATAAATTCAAAAGGGGTCACCCCAAACGAGGGCGCTAAATGAGAGGGGGTAGGAAAAAATTTGCGCTTTGGGCCAATAAGTCGCTGTATTTCAATAACGGTGCGAGATAGGCTAGGTTACTAATTTGCCTAAATCTTCATTACCCCTGAAATTAGGCATTTGCCTGCACTCCATGTGCCCGAGTTCACTGAACTCACTGCCAAATTTTGTGAATTATTCAGTGTGGGGGTATTGCAACAGATAGCATGGTCACAAAATTTCAGTAACTGACCAGCAAAAACGTGTGCTAATCGAATGCTGGGCTCAGCTGATCCTGAACACATTGACTTCAGCGATCAATCAGCCTTAAAGGACTGATGACGGTTATGAATGCAAAAGCTGGGCAACTGCCTATGTCGAATTTCATCTAAACTCAACGTATGTGTTGATGACGATATTACACTGTATGCTGAATGAAGATCAACTTAAATTCATGCATTACTGCCAATTTAGCATGATTTTAGGGGTAGGAGAAATTTGTGTAAATCAGGCAAAGAATATTTAAATGTTGAGACATGCAAGTTGTACACTTCTTCTGTACACAATTTTGAAACTTTTGGCATATTATGCACCTTTCCATCAATAAACATCGCTAAGTTATAAAAGCTCAAATGTCCTTGTTAAATCAATGTGTTACAGTCAAATCTGGCACAATTCTGGGGGTGACGATTTATGCAAATTAGGCAAAAAATATTTAAATGCTTCACTATGCAAATTTGTCATTTATTCTTTACAGCATTCTGAAACTTTTGGAGTATCACACGTCTTTCTATCACTAACCATCGCTGAGCTGTCAACGCTCAAACAGGTCCGGTTTTTTTGGCCCACCCTGTAAAAATGTACAAGACATCAGTTTGTACTTTATACGTTTGTTAATGGCGACATGAGATGACAGACACTTCGAAAGCAGCAAAAATCATAGAAAGGTGATATTATTCAACAGCACATTGACAATTAGGTGATGTGATGGTGAGTGATATCACCTTCTGATTTTTGCATTTTTCAAAGTGTCAGTCATTGCATGTCGCCATTAACAAGTGTATAAACTGATATTTTGTACATTTATAACTACACTTTGTCTCAAAAAAAACATCCCAGACATTTTTGATTCTAACATGAACAAAAATTATCAGATTCTCATAATTTTTGGTGTGAATATTCCTGACCCAACCTGCCATTAAATAACTGTTCAGTTTTTCCTTTCACCCAATGTCTGCTTCTGCACTACCTTGGGAAACAAAACCAAGCGAAATATGCATTGAAATATGCATGAAACGTGAAAAACATCCCCAACATTACTGATCGTATCTTGAAGTATGATTAACAGATTTCAATAATTTTTGGCACACATATTTCTGACACAGTTGGCTATTAAACGACTGTTTAAGTTCCCACATCACCTAATGTCTGCTGCTGCACTACCTTGGGAAATCAGACCAAGCAAAATACATGTTGAAATGACGAAAAACGTTGATAAATTCCATCTATCCTAATCTGTGGCCCCCAAAAGCCAATCAATTACAAGATTTGACTCTCGTGCACCAGTATGTCTACCATATGACGTTAAGGAATGTGTGTAAATTCAAGAAGTGACTAATGAAATCTGGGTTAGTCTGGAGCATAACATTATCAATACTGCTGTCAATGAATGGAGAAATCTTTTCCATGTTTGTGATTGCGCAATTGGCCAACATTTTGATCAATTTTATTGCAGGCAGCTGAGAAACAATTGGATAAAATGTCAGCCAAAGTGTCAAAAATGTAAACAAAATGTGTTTTTGTGTGTTATTTACATTAAGTGGTAAAAATGCAATATTTCGTTGGTTCTGATTTCCCCAGGTAGTACAGAAACATACGATGGGTGAGGTGGGAAACTACATAATGATTTGATGGCCAGTTGTCTCAGGAATATTCTTACCAAAAATTATTAGAATCTGATAAACCTTCTTCAAGTTACAAATAATAACCATAATTAATAAACCAGATGTGATGGATTTTTTTTAAAGTACTCATACAGAGACAGTTAAGAAACATCATATTCCAGCACCATCATTGTTATAAAGATACACATAAGTGCTGAATTGTAACAAACTCTAACCACAAAACAATTAATATTAATATACAACATGTTAGAAATTAAACTGTGTTCAAATGAAAATGTTACTGCACTGTCTTTATTTGTGGTCCATTATATTTTTATAATTTTTAGCAGACTTGAAAAGTTCACAGCCAGAAAGTGTATACACAGTGTTTCATTAAAAAAGCACCCTTTCTCTATCTTTCATAATTTACTCAAATGATGATCAATTTACCTGGAATTTGCACCAGTTGTAGCTTTAAAATACTAATTCAAAATATTTCAACAAAACGTGGCTGCTAAAAACATGGTTTTCATAACTCCACTTCCTCTTGAAAACATTATCAATGTTTATTGCTACAAATATTCATTAAGTATGCAAAATCACTACATTAGATTGATTTCACCTCAGACGGATTACTGGGTTAACTATACATCCTCATAACACAAATTTCCCGTGAAAAAAGTCTCTAAAAATATAAAAACAAACGGACAGTAAAATGTAGTAATAAGCGGGTGATGCATTCATTTTTATCCAAGTACAGTGCATAAATTGCCATGCAAAACAAATTCACAGTCAGTGAACAAATATTAATTAGCACAAAATAAACAAACAGTGCATCTCACTGAACCAGTAGGCTGCCTACATAGTGTAAAAAACTGAAATTAATCAGCTGGTACAGTGCAGAAACAAATGTTATGCTAAGAAAATGTCATTGCTATCGCGACAGTTTTATGGACTGAGTTAGTTCGGCATCGAGCTCAGCTTGCCTCGCCATACTTGCTTCTCTGATGGCTTCGTCCAACGCCAATTGCTGCAAAGCACAGAAAACAGCAGAAACTGCAATAAAAATCACGTTTGGCTCCTGCACTCAGCCAAGGAGTGCGTAGAGCTTTACATCTGACCCAACACATTACAGGTCCTTTCAGGTACGATCACTCCAGACAATAACTTGCAGTAGTAGTGACAACATAAATCCATTAGGGCTGACAAAGATTCATCAGTATACTGTTTAACACTGTCGTCAAGAAGCACTGCTTCACATTAGTTAAGATAAAGCCAGGAAGACCGTGTGCTTTCATGCTGTTAGGATTTATCACAGTTCCTGTGGAACGCCTGAAAAGACAGATTCTTTAGTGGATTTGACGCCATCATTTGACGGTCGTCTCCGTCGTTGCAAGTTTTCCGCAGCAGACTGAAAACCAAACTTTTTGCCTGGTCTTACAATCATGACTAACAACGTCTCATTGCACTGACTACTATTACGTAACTTCACTGTTTAGGCTTATTGTTACGTGTCCTGGTAGTCTTAGGACTTAATGCCACGCTAAAGTTAATTCGTCCTTCATCATCATCATCATCCACCAATGCTGACTAGGATCTGCCAATAAGAAATGATTCAGACATCTCAGCAGGTTGTCCCTGACACTGTAATACTCGAGTTTACCTAAAAGTCAGCGGTGCAGCACAGTGTCAAACATTTTAGAGAAATCAAGAATCAGTACATCTAGTTGTTTACCGCTGTCGAAATGCTTCAGCAAGTCATGAGAAGACACCAACAGTTGAGTATCTCAGCTTACATGTTTAGTAATAACATTACAAACAGACATGCATTATGAAATATCACATCAACATACCCCTTTTGGATCTCTACGTCTGCAGAGTGCAGCCTGAAACACAAAGCAGCATACAGCAATTTTTTTCTTACTGACTTAGCATCTAGCATCATAATGCAATCTATGAATTCTAGAAGATATTCATGTCCAAATAACTATCGTCAATATAATGCCAGCTCTAGCTAGTAATTTCAAACAAAAGTGTTAGCATGGAAGTTAGAATTCAAAATGCGTGATCACTATGTTTAAAAAAGTGAAGTTGACTATTACCAAGGGACTGTGCCAGATAGGGATACTAAAAAATTTATACCACTCAGTCATGTACTAGATAAGTAAATTGCTATAAAACAACATGTTTAGTTCACCATACAGGGAGCCTATTTGCTTTCCAGCTTTTGTTGCCCAGTATGAAATGCATCTACAAACCACAGAGGGATGGCTAGGCTGAGTTAGTCTCCAAGTGGCAAGTGTAGCTCGTTATAGACTTTAATATGTGATGTCCAAAATGTCCAAGGTTTAATGTCAAGTCAACCTTGCCTTATTCACATGACCATCAGTTGTAGTAAGCAATTAACTAACACCTAAATAGCAAGTGTCAAAAAATAGTTGAACAAAGCTTCTAATTAATAACATCTACAGTTTACAGTTAACATTTACAGTTTCTGCTTAGCGAAAGTTATACAGTAGCTTTCAGTTACACTAATTTTCAGCAATTATGGACTAGGCACCCAACAATCAACTGGGAACAAAAGTTATAATTTCACTTGATCAGTTATGATCCAGAACTGAATACTGTGGATATCAGAACTAATTTTCAATTACCAAGTGGCACTACTCACTTCCTTATCCTGCGTCATTTTCTCATAGAACTCAGGCTGGTTAAATATCCAGAAGCAGCCAACTGGAAAAATCATGTACAGGGACATCTGGCAATGACAAACACATGTCTCAACGTATATAAGACGAAATATGCAAGAAAATATTTGCAAGATAAATAACGCTTATTATCATAGCTGCATTAAAAATTATGGCAGACATTAATCGTTGAACAATTCTAAATCTAGTAATTCTTATTATTGCTTTGTTTGTAATAGGAAGTGACATCATTGGTTTAAAAAATGTAGGCAGGGCAAGAAGTTACAATTTTCTAATAAACATAGCAAATGTCCGACAAAATTCAAACAGAAAACAGCAAATTTCCAACAGAGAAGATTATGAATGCTCAAAATTTCCATTTTGCCCTTAAATTTCCCTCAAATATTGGAATTTTTCATTCCTAAATTTTACATTTTTGGACAAAAAATTTCAGACAAGAAAACATTGCTAAAATAATCGGCATAACAAAAGTTTTAGTACTGCATATGGCAAATGTAATCAAACGACCCTCAAGCCAGAGGAAATGCTGATTCCGCAAAATTCACACACTAGGACACCAGAAGTCTTCGCTGAAAATGGCAGCAAAATCTGAGCACTTTGTAAATGTGGGAAAATACCAGTGTTCGAAGAATGAGCATATGCATCTACATGTATCGTAATCCCATGTATTCTACTTTTAAAAAATATCCACACATTTAAACATACTGAAAGACATAGATATGTAAACACAGATTGCTAATAAAAAATACAACTTATCCATAGTACACATACCTTGAAGACTTCAAGCTTCCAGCCACCCATTGTATTATGAATGTGTATAGATGACTCACAACTTCCAAGCAGCAAATATGACTGGAAAGTGTACCTACACAAATACACGATGTTTCATATAAAGGGCACCCTTTTGTTTCTTTCATAACTCAGTCAAATTGTGATCAATTTGCATGAAATTTTTACCAGATGTAGCTGAAGAAATGCAAATTCGAAATATTTCAACAAAATGTGGCTGTTAGTTAAATATTCTTTGCTACTCATGATGAAATGCTGACGTCATAATGTGTTGTGAGTACAAACTGGCTGGTCTCAACTGGTTCTGTCAGTTGCTACCCTGCTTCAATGGTGAACTTTGTTTTGTTGATGAAAATGATTATCGCATCAGCACTAAGCAACATGGAGCATAAAATCAGGCAGAAAACCTCAGGGGGTAAAAATTTTTGGCGCACCCTGTACATTTGAAAAAAAACAGGTGTTTAATAGAGACCCAGCATTTATGCATAAATGGCAAAATACAGGTACCCATCAGTCAGGAAAATTAATGCTTATAATTTCATGATCTCTCCTAAAAACCTCAAATCTAGTCAACGGGCAACAGCATTCATTCTTGCGTGCCTATCGAATGTCCATTAAACTAACACCCAGTATCGTCGCCGGGCGTAAGGCCCACATTGGCCCGTTCTGCGCATCCAACTTAAAATACTGTCGAACACTAACAGCACCTACTTGTCATAGTGAAGTGACCTCTTACAACTGGTCTCTGTAATTTGACAGTCTCGACTTGTCTCGTTTGTCTCGATCGTAAGTTATCTGATTATTCCAAGCTCCAACTTCAACCTCATGCACACAGTCAGTATGGTATAGGCTACATGGTATGTCAAAATGTCAGCGAAAAGGCTTTGAGAAAGCTAACCTGTTCTGTTATTTGTAGTACCGGTAATTCAGAAATGGATTTTATTCCTATCATTAGGGAACTAGGCTATAATGCCTGGCAAATGCGGACTGGTTTCTTTGCATTGTTTGATATTATTGAAAATTAATGTACATTATTGTACGTTGAACATACTGCGCAGTCTCAGTAAAGCATAGGCTTTTAGCCTGTTTTTTTTCTGTTTTAATGTGTACTTCTGTATGGCCTACACTTCATAATAAATACACAAATATGGGCCTACATACAGGTACACTGTGGCTGCTAGACTGGTACCCCACGTATTTTTTAGATTTTGGATCCCTAAGCAGTTACAGCTACATTTTCACAGCTAAGCTGGCATGAAATGTGCCAAAATGTTTGGAGTAAACGGCCAAACAAACTGTGCTACCGCTAACAGCCAAACGTGTTCATTTCTAATTTTCTTCAATGCTCCAAACACGTCAAATCTCATTACAGTCACGCGTCCCGATCTGTATTTTTCATTCTTGGAAATGCACATAAACTTCATTTTTGTCAGCAATAATGACGATGATGCAATTTATTAAAGCTACGATGGTCCTTTTTATACACTTTACTGTTCGACTACTTTACAGGGATGTTCTACGTGCAGCGCATCAAACAACGTTGTCCCTCAGGTAGCACCTCATTGCAGTCACGCCTGTATTTCGATTACGAATCCAAAATGTTTTTCATAAACTAGGCCGAAACGGTTGAAATCATTTCCCATTGAGCTAAAAATAGTTTTCAAGGTAGACGTTGTGGTAAATAATTTTGAATTTTTCACCATTTACGAAATATCGGCTGTCACCGCCTGTTACGTTTACAGTTTTAATAGCACGAACATAGCGCTCCACACTGAATTTGGCTTACTGCCTGAATGCGAAAAAAGGTTTCGCGCTTCGAACTGCGCTCACTATCATTGGGTGTGGTCATGTTTAATGCAGTTTTCTCATTACAGTCACGTACCATTACAGTCACTCGCTCATTCATGTCACGTAATTCTCATTACTGTCACAGTCATACAGACAATTATTCTACAATGATCAACATACAGATTGAGTAATCTAGTTGTTATAATGACAGCAGAGTTACAGGTTAACAATTTGGTGCACCATGTACACAGCCAGTTTGCCCTATCTGACTACACTGTGGATGATAGACTGGCAAATCAAGTAAATGTGTACTTTTTGAAAATTCCAATTCGCTGCACACATACGTGCACTGCAAACTGTGTGTGTACTCAGTGAGCAAAAAGTCACATGGTCACTAAGTCTACTATCTGTGACTTGATATTTATTATCTAATTATAAAATTTTGATTGTAAAAGGACTTTTCTTCATTGCCCAAATAGATGTGACAGTAATAAGCAAATTTTAAAATGCTCTTTTTACATATTATTGCAAGCAATTTCTCATTAATGTCACATAATTCTCATTACTGTCGCGATCATTAAAGTAAAATATTGCACAACAGTCAGCATGAAAACTGAGTGAACTAGTCTTTACAACGATAACAGAGTCACGGGTTAACAGCTTGGAATGCCACGCGATTGGACTGTGAATTTACAGACTGATAAAATAACTAAGTATTACTTTTTGCGAATTTCAATTCGCTATAAACATGGACTGCCTTTAAATTTACATCTTACTCAGTAAGCAAAATATCAAATGGTCACACATCTAGTCTTTTATTATGCGAAAGCAGAATGCTTCGCACGTTTTTGCCATCGTCTGGGCGTCTGTCTGTCCGTCTGTCTGTCAAACTCGCGATCTGTATCAAAACAGTGCAAGCTAGGATCACAAAATCTTCACTGTGGGCTGCCCCAAGGTCTCTAGTTTATCGTGACAAAATTTCGTGCCACTGGGTGCAGGGGTTACCCTCGAACGAGGGCGTCGAAGAGGGGTACCCGCCTAAAAAAAGATGTCATTTTGCTGTTATTGGCTCGAATAATGTGAAAACGGTTGCAGATAGGTACATACATGCTGCTTATCATAACAAGCACTGATGACAGGCCTTTTAAATTTATCAACATTGATGACCTTGAACCTTCCCAAAAGGGGTTTTTAGTGAATTTTTCGCAATATTTGGATGCTGCGCACATTTCAATACTAAATTGCGATGAAAGACAACCTGCATATGAAATTTTCAGCATTAAACGTAGATTTCAGCAGTCTAAGTCCCGATCCCCTAGGTTCGTGAAGCCCGGTGCAAGCAGGCGTTAAAGACTTAAAAGATTTCGGGCTGTGCAAGTCTATATCATTCACAAGGTGGCGCCACGGTACTGGCGTTGGTGGCGTGGCGTAGTTTGTAACGCGTTTCGACTGAAACGAAGTTACTCTACACCGGGCCCGGTTAGTACTGCGATGAGTGACTACTGAACCGGAACTGCTATAGGCTTTCGCGCATCTTGTGAACATTAGCTCAAATTTCTTGTCATTTTTACGCGCGAAAGCAGCTACTGCTTTCAGCACGTCTTAGCCATCGCAATTCTGTCCGTCTGTCTGTCTGTCTGTCACTCGGGTGGATCAGGCAAAAAAGGTGCAAGCTAGGACCACCGAATCTTCACCATCGGCTGCCTGGAAGACTCTAGTTTCAGGAATCATAAAGCTTTTTCACAAACTCGCAGGGGTTACCCCAAACAAAGGTGCTTAATGAGAGGGGGTGGGCAAAATTTGTGATTTTTGGCCAATATGTCGCTGTATCTCAGTAATGGTGCGAGATAGGACCTACGCTATTATTAATCACTAATAGGAAGTCGTACACTGGCTCTCGATTGCCACCGATTTCAACGACCTTGGATGACCTTGAACGTTTTAATAAGGGTTTCATGGATTTTTTGGCGATTTTGGGCTGCGAGACACTTTTCAAAGGCGAATTGCACTGAAACCAATTGAGATAGACATCGACAAGCTGCGTATGAAATTTTCAGCACCGAACGTAGATTTCGACGGTCCAAATCTCAATTTTCTCAGTTCAAGGAAACTTGCGCACGAGGGCATCAAAGAGTGGTACTCTCGTAAAAGTCGCGACGAAATGCCTGGAGATAGACTGACAGTTTGCAAACAGGATCTGCTATAGGCTTTCGCATGTCCCGAGCATTAGCTCAAATTTCTTGTAATATTTAGTTTCTGATTGCAAAAGCATTCATTCTTTGCTGCCCAAACACGTGTGACAGTAATGAGAAAAATTTAAACTGTGCTGTCTAAATCTTGCTGCAAAAAACCATGCAGGGAAATTCATTTGGATTTGGAAATTTAGTCGGCAGGGCCCCCAAACTGGGGCATCGCACCGACGGGCTGTAGTATGTGAACAACTTGCCCAAGGTTGTTACTTGAGAGTGCAGTGGTTAGGGATCGAACCCACGACCTTGCAGTCATTGGGTCCGACACGCTAACTACTAGACTACCAAGCCACACATAAATTATTATTTTGCAGTAAATACAGACACAGAAAATATTTGGTTTTATACGTTTTTCTATACTTCATTTTTCACATATTACTACATCCAAAATCTAAAAACTGGCGAAATGACATATGGGACCGGCGTTTAATGGGGATACAGTAACGGACTGAGCAAACAACGTGACTAGGCCACGGTTTAAAATATTCATAGTGGTTGACAGAATACCTGATGCAAAACTAAATCACACAAGGCAAGGGGCAATGGAAATAATAAGCAATGCAGAACTACAGATTATTCGTTGTTCCAAGAACATTTAGAACTTAATTACGAAATGTTTACAAAACCCATGAATAACCTTGACCTCGCAATTATCAAAGAATAATTATTTGATTTTGACTGACTAGTGATGACTCGATATCAGAATTCAATTTCGATACTATATCTATAAAATATTTTACAAAATATCGGAATATCGATAAACCAGCACGCCGCACATGCCTAGAAACAAAAAGACAAAATGCCAGACGTTAACGTTGAAACGCGAGCTACATGCCTAGACAGAGGATGCGCGTATGTCAGACCCTGGGGCGACATCACTAGGACGCTCGGATCTACAACTGTAGGCCTACGTAACTCATGTTGTCGATGCCTCAGTGCCTGCACATTCATTCACGGCCACACGTTCTCAAATTCTTTACTAGTCAAGCTAACTTACAATCAATGAATGGATTTAATATAATAAATATAACCAATCTTTCTCTGCACTGTTTTAATGCAGTAAAATGTGCAAAATGTGGGAGCAAGGACTCCACGGCGAAATTTCTGTGAAGTCTGTTCGTCACCATTCACTGTTTGCGTCTAACTTTTTCATTGGCCGTGTGCACATACCTATTGCCTAATTTGTCTATACATAGGCCGGCCGTGTGTATAGTCACTGCGATTTTGGATATATCGAATGATCGAATCATCACTAATGTGTATAACATTCTATGCTGTTTACAATACAACTCGTTTGTGATTATTATAATTACAACATGTTATAAGTATGTGAAAATGTAGAATATTTCTATATGACTTCAAATTATCAGACAGGTAATCAGTGAACACAGTTGTTAACGTACACTGCCGGTTACTGAAATGCGGGTTCTGGGTTGTTAAACAGATGTTGGCTTGTAGACTTCCCTTCTAGTCAGCCAGATATCCAGAGAACCCTGGAAAAATCCTACCAAGCACACAACATACATCATTAGAACCGTAGAAAAATACTCTTTTACAATATCTGGTAGCCCCATCTGTAAGTATGTCACAGTGACCTAAATTGTCCAAAAACTAGGTCAATTTACCGAAAAATCATCATATCATCACAATACATGGAATTACTGCATTAAGTCACAGCTAATGCAATAAAGTCTCATCCACAAATGTAATACCCACCCTATAATGCTGTATGGACTGAAAAATATAGGTTGCAATAACAAAAATGTCCAAAAACTAGGTCAAGTTGCCGAAAAATCATCATATCAGCACGTTACATGGAATTACTGCATTAAGTCAAAGCTAATGCAATAAAGTCTCATGCACAAATGTAATACCCACTCTATAATACTGTATGGACTGAAAAATGTAGGTTGCAATAACATAAATGTCCAAAAACTAGGTCAGATTACCGAAAAGGCATAAGTGCACCAAGTAAAGGCCTAAGTAGTACAGCTACATGCACAAGTGTAATTCTCAGTCTATAGTACTGTACTGATTGAAAAGTGTAGGTCATAATGACCCAGAATGCCTGAAAAGCTAGAGAAAAACTACTGATAATGCAATGCAAACACACTGCAATGTAGGCCTACTGCAGACAGTTAGTAAAACAGAGAAAACTATAACACGCAAAAGTATAACACTTACGTAAATTGTTAATAAGAAGTGAAGAGCAGTATAATCTTGGCTAGTAACAGCTTCTAAAATATAATCCTGTTATGCAATAGCTGAACATGCACACATGCAAACAAGCACAAAAGTTATATGCCTTAACTACAAAACAACCGTTTCGGCAATGCAAATGTCCACTGCTTTTATGTACAAGGGCTGATCGAAAGTAACTGATGGAGCAGTGTTTAATTTCTTGACCTGGTCACGCACAAACAGTAGCATCGTGTATATGCAGGAGAGGTCTGTTGGCTTCAAGTCAAGGATCGGCAGAATGTTCACAGTAGAAGAGTGGGGCATGTGTTCTGGAACAAACTGTCTGCATGTATCCACTCCAGTTCAGTCTCAAATCTGTCACTGGCTTTACTCCATACATGTGCCACAGTATGTTGATATTGGTCACTGGAGGCAACAAAGTTGGAGTCTTCAGAGACCGAATGTTACTCATTTTGATGGTTTCTAGACCTACACCTGGTTTCTTGCGGTAAGGCACAATGGACACAGCCACTTCCTGACAAAGGTCAGACATCTTCTTTCTCGGCAAGCGTTGTATGTGGCTGGCAGTAATGCAGCCAGTACCCACCTTCAGCATCACTGTTGCAGCAATAATGCCCATACTGTGGAATGTATTGTTGCCATTTAAACTTCTCACATTGTGGTCGATGTTGTCGGCAACAAATTGGGTAAAATTATGACTGAAGTCAGTAGCATTGCCATCATCGCTCGCGACTTGTGAGACAGAATTTGACGACTGCAAAACTGATGTCTTGAACCTGGTCACCTCATCACATGACAAACTGAATCCCAGTCTCGACAGCTGCTGCAGTAAAAATTCTGAAAGGTAAAGGTAAAGGTTGTCAATTTGTACAGCGCATCATCGCGAGCATGCACACGTTTCTAATGCACTTTCGTCACTAACCAGAGCCGCCTGCCGCACGGCCACCGTGTGCAGCCTGCAGACACAAGCTGGCGCAGCGGCCGGCTAGGCAACCCCAGTCAGCTGTACCAAGGTCCCCACCTTCCGTAACTCATGTAATTGAGTTACTACTCATTTTACCGTCCCACGGAGGGTAGAAGGCTGAGTCGACCTAGCTGGCAGGCTTCGCACCGAGATGGTTTACCTGCCCGCAGGCAGTCACCCATCGCAGTACTAACCA
>Ga0056128_1007823_pt1 | contig 13487 bp, 5 predicted proteins | sample WorMetLIZISLAND2_FD_71113 | JGI IMG/M metagenome (GOLD analysis project Ga0056128, IMG submission 71113) | Marine gutless worms symbiont microbial communities from Max Planck institute for Marine Microbiology, Germany - Olavius geniculatus... ... | reverse complement strand
AAAGTCGTAATTTTTGGTTCTAGGGTATGGTTTTCGGGGTCAGCCAATTTAACGGTGTCATTTATATTTACCCCTGATCGACCCCCGTTGCCATGGCAACGAAATTTGGGACAAAATGGGCGATAACTCGGCCCCTTTAAGAGAAAATTGCTGTTTGCACCTACCCCCCTATTTTCGGGCCCACGCTATCCGATGGTGTCATTTAAATTTCTCCCCTGCCAACCCCCGTTGCCATGGCAACGAATTTTTGGACATACGGGTTAGAACTTTGCTGACTGTGTAATGGTAAAGTTTGAATTTTTAAATTGTGATTTGTGCTGTTTTATGTCTACAACCACGATGTCACCTTTACACTGTATATAAACTGAACAGTTTTTTACATAAATTAACTAATAATACCACGTCCAACACTAATAGCTAGCTTAGTCTAATTTGTTTTTTGTTTTATGCATTACTTGGAAAGGCCGTCTCCTCGAAGTGACCTTATGTGTTGAGCGGGACGTTAAACCTCTAGTTATTCACTCACTGACTTTTACCCTACGTCAACTAGAAGATTTCATCTTTGGTGTTGTGTGCTTTGTCTCTTAAATTATTACAATTTCCTCTGGGCTGGAAGTTTAGTTTTGCAAAATTCTGTTGTCGTGAGATACGTTATCACCCAGTGTGACTGTGACAAAGCTGATGTTTGTGAGTTGTATGTTTATTGCATTTTTGGTATTTTCTGTCACTGCTGTATATCAGTTTTTGTGTCAATTAGATAGGGCAGTGATGCCCAAAAACTGGGACTAACAACCAGTTGTGTTTGCTGAGCAGGTTTAAATTCTAAGTATTTTCAGAAAATAGGCTGATTAAACTTAACAAAAACAGACTATATGTCTGTCTGTGAGTGCTTTGTGATATAGTATTTTTTGCAATTGTTCATGCCTGCGTTCTGGCAGTAACGCATTTCATCCGATCAACAGAGTTACTGTACACCAGGCCCAGTTAGTATTGCGGTGGGTGACTGCCTGCAGGCAGGTAAACCATCTCGGTATGTAACCAGCCACCTAGGTCAACTCAGCCTTCTATCCCTTCGAGGTAAGTAAATCGAGTACTAGCCTATTTGGCTGGGGTTAAGGCGGGGCGTGTTCACCTGTGTTGGGCGGTGATCCCATACGGCAGGTGACGCTCCGTAGTTCTGAGATGGGCTTCCATTAAGAGCTGTATCACCATCTTTTGACCTTTTAACCTCTACCTTCATAAACAAATATTGATTGATCGATCACTTCGCTCATCGAGCTACATGTGATGATTGCAGCGATGAACAACGGTTCGTTGATGTTGGCTGGACGGCGAAAGCGTCGAGCAGCAGTATCATCTGAACTGACTTCTCTGGCTACTAGTGCCTCTGCTACTACTACGTGTGCTAATAGCATACAGTCTGCCACGTCCAACACCAAACTGACATCAGTGGCGGCCAGACCGATCGACAACATGGGCCAACCAACTTACAACAACTACAGCAACGACAACGACAAGGACAACACCAGGTTGAGCAGTGGTGGGTCCAGTGTGAAGAAAGCCAGGACCAACAGAGAACCAGCTTCCGATGATAAAAGAGCTTCATCATTGTTAGACGTGAAGACTGGCAACCGGACGTCAACTAATACTGCATCATCTGTGAGGGCTACAACATCGACCGGATCGACCGTTTCAGAACTTTCTGGTAAACTCGTTTACTTACATTCCTTGAGTTTTCAATGCTTTAGCGGCTTGGTAGTGTGTATGTTAATGGTTAGCATGGTTCCTACAATCAGGGAAAGTTAGGGGAAAAGCAGAGGACCAGAGAAAGTCAGGGAATTTTACACTCCAAAGTTGGGGAAAACTTAGAGGGTAAAGGAAAGGCAGGAAATTTTACAGTACTAGGGTGCAAAAGTTAACAAAGATGCAGAAAAAAATTTTGAACTGTTGTTCGCCGACTGCATACAACAGTTCAAAATTTTTCTGCTCGCTTCGCTCGCAGATTATTTGCACGTCCACTTTTAAATTTGTTCCGCTGCTCTTGTTTCTAGTGTGATTGCATCGATTGAAAACCGACATTGGTCTTTCGTGTGAAGAAATTAGTGAGGGAAAACGATTTATTTTGTCCTGGAAAGTCAGGGAAAATGAATTCTGCAGAGTAGTAGCTACCGTCGGTTAGGATGTTTTCTTGCAGTTATGAGGTCTATTGATCTAAGTAACTGTCTGGTAAACCATTTAGGTACATAACCAACACCAAGGTTAACTCAGCCTGCCATTCCTGCGAGGTAGGTAAATTAAATACTGGCCTGTCTGGTTGGGGTTATGGTGGGACGCATTTACCTATGTCGTGTGGCAAGTAACACTGTGCAATTCCATATGGCAGGTGACGCTCCGTAGTTCTGCAATAGTTCTTCTTTGAAGAGCTATACCATTTAACGTTTAACTTGCGCTTATCGCATTTATTAATTTAATGAGACTGTGTTAGTAAGAAGTAAGAAAACTTATGAGGCGCAATTCAACAGTTAGCCACAATGCGCGACGCTCTCAACACCGGAACAAAAATGTTTTTAGCAGCTGTTTAAACTGTTCAAATTTGATATCTGGTGTTACTGTGCTACTTAGATGAGTCGAGAGTTGCAAGGATTGGAGGAGAACGGCGAAAGTCCGAGCTGACTCTGACAATCAAATGCAATCAACAGACTACCAGCGACAACGACAACAACTACAACAACAAAGAGACCAGCATGAGCACCAGTGATGACAGTGATGATGATGATGATGATGCAAATAGTTCGTCTTCATCTTCGACGTCGTCGACTAACAGCGAGGACGAATCTGAACCCGCAGTGAAACGTCAACGTGTAGTTCGGGCCGATGACTGTGTGTCACGTACGTACCAGACACTGGCTGCCAAGACAACATGCAAGAACAAGAACAAGAACAAGAGGCAGCGGCAGAATGACTGGACTGACAGTGACAGTAGCAGCTCTGAGATGCAAACAAGCATCGTTCCTTCTTTATCATCAGCTACTCCAGCTGCTGCTGCTGCTGCTGCTGGCAGTGCTACAGATGGTGGTGCTGGTAGTGGCTCAAAGGCGCCGGTGGTGAGTAAACGTAGAAATTCTTCGTCGGCGAACTCGTCACGGACTCCTAGTAGAAAACGACGTCGATCATCTTCAACACACGGCCAAGTCGGATGTGAGTCAACTACAGTCACATACAGCAGTTAACGTTCAGACATAATGAGTGTCAAGCAGTCGGCTGTGCATTGGGGCCTATGGCATATGGCCGGAGATTATCGTCAGGATTAGGTTTAGTGAAAATCCATGTTGGATTACCGAACCATCTAACTATCGAAACTTCGGATTATAGACACATAACCATTGTTGACAGTCTGTGTTTAATGCTTGCGTCAGTGGCGTTCTTTTTGGCATCTCAGGGGCGTTGGCTGGGAAACTACACTCAGTGGCCTGGGTTTAGAGTTGGAGTTAGGATATTTGTTTACCTGTGTTTAACTTTATCTGTATTGTTTACCTGTATTGTTCACCTGTATTGTTCACCTGTATTGTTCTCCAGCATTCCTGTCAGTATCCCAGCAATGGCATTGGCTTGGTGATTACACCCAAAGACCTGGCTTGAAGGGCCGAGCAAGGAAGCTCTACTACAAGGCTATACAGCGAGGCGACGAAACTCTCCGGGTCTGTTCTAACAAAATTTGTTTTTTGTTTTTTTTCATTTTGTTCTGCTTGAATTGTTAATTCTGTATGAAAAAAAATTGATTGGTGTTGTGATCGTAAATTTTTGTTTGTTTAGCTCTGATATCAAAAGCCATGATGCAATGACAATTGCCTCTACACCTTGGTCCATAAAAATGCGGCACTTCACTTTTGCCCATATCTTCACCAGTTATTGACCGTTTTAAAAAATTCTTTCCCTGGCACACACTGCTGACAATTTGCAATAATGTGGTGCTTATATATCTCACCACACTGTAAATGCATCTCTAGTCTCTGCACTACCTTGTGAAATATAAATGTCAGAAAAAACTAATGATAGGCCCTAATATCAAACATTTAGGTAAATAAAAAAACACTTCAGACCAACATTTTGGTGAGTGATCTGTATGACACTAGACTGCGTTAGACCCACACAGTTTAATGTCATACAGGTCATTCACTGCAATGTTGGTATGAAGTGTTTTTTTCATTCATTTACCAAAATGCCAATTTGTTATTATCATTATATATTTATATTTCATTCATATTTCACACGGTAGTGTAGAGACGCATTTACAGTGTGGTGGGATATATAATAACCACTTTATTGCAAATTGTCAGCAGAGTTTAACAATGAAAAAAATTGGAAAATTGGTCAGTAATTGGTGAAGATATGTGCAACAGTAAAGTGTCTCGTTTTTATGGACCATCCTGTATGTAGTGGGACTTAAGTTTTTTGTTGGCATTGTGAAACGAACACTCATTGCCGTGTCATTTGTGGTGTCATGGCATTTCTTCATTGCAGGTATACGTTTATTTGGCAGAATTTTGAGACATGGTCACTGCTAGGTAATGTTGCATGAAGCAAATATCCAAAAGTGTGCAGCAGTTTCATCGGTGTGAAGTTTTAAAAACTCAACTGGTGCGAAACATTTCATTTTAGTGGAACACGAAACTAGAATTCTATTCAGTTTGGGGGTGGTTTCTTGCGAGGATTTTTTGGTGGATTTGTAGCTAGTTTCACCCAGGAAAATCCATTATTTTTTTGAGTATGTGTCCGGGTGTTTTAACCCTGGTAGTATTGCTTATATACTGGGTCTATGACTGTTGTTAGGTTTGCCACAGTGCACAGCTAAGGCTATGGTATCCAGGGGAGGGGGTAGGGTTAGAGCCCAGGCTACGTGTACTTAATGTTATATCAGTTGTTCTTATGTTGTGTTAAGATCGGTGACGCTGCGGTGTTCATCTCATCATCTCGCAATGTCACGTACGTTGGGCGCATTATTTCGCTGTGGGAAACGTGGGATGCATCGATGTACGTACGGGTCAAATGGTTCTATCATCCGCATGAGACTAAAGGAACTAACAGACTCCTGGAGACTAAGGTATGTTCTCACTTGCAACTGTTTTAGTCTGCAATCTTTTTTTGGTTTGATGCAGTTGGCATTTTGACCCATAGTGTTATACTTTAACAATTAGCAAAAGTTTCTTCTTCAACAACCAAAGCCAAGCAGCTGTGAAAAGAACAGATTCCTGGTGATTTCTTTTCCTGAAGGTGAAGGTAAATGAGGTACTCTTTTGCTCTTTTAACTAAGGCTCAAAACTAACTCCATTGTCCACTTTTTTCACGGATGTCTGACGTTGCAGACATTGTCAAGGTCCATTATCTTTGAGGCGCCATATCTCCGTAATGGTGCCAGATAGACGCATGGTGATGATGGACCATTTATAGTAAAGCGCTGGTGATGAATCGAATGGTCTCGTAACTGACAATGTCTGTTGTTTAGTTAAAATAATAGAAAAGGATGAAAGGATCATTGCTGCTGAACAATTTGAAATTAAACTGCTTGATTTTTTTCTACTAGTCCAAACAGCTCACTGATTATATTTATACGGACATATACTGTAAACTATCGAAATACATTGGACAGACTCCGTGTTCGTATGAACATTATTTTGTTTGTTTTTAATTTTTTAGTCCGCCCGGAAGCAATAGCTTGCGGAGCGGACTTAAGTTTTACCCGTGATGTTTTATTTTTTTTCCCGCGCGAGATCTTTGAGATGCGTGGGCCGACCGGCGTGAAATTTTGCACGACGGTCAGTACTAGGTTCAATTTTATAATGCCAGTCCAAAGTTTTGGGGGGTCCACCCCAAAAAAATTTCAGGGCCAAAAACATGCAAAATTTGGCCCAATTTCGGACGACTTCGAAGTTCGGCGGCGAATGTCTCCGAAACGGATGAAGGTTTTCAAAATCGGATTTTTATTCCATCTACCGCAATTCCTCCTGCGTTAGGCGAAACAAGTCCGGTGAAGTTTGATCCAGTGACCTTGAAGATTTAGATGTGAAATCGTAGACACCGAACGTGCATTTTTCGAAAGAACATATTTCGGCCCCTAGGGGGTGCTGCGCCCCCTAATTTTTACACGCGCTAGAGAATCGCCAAGTCTTACTAGCGCACCCCCCACCGGGGATGGGGGCTCCTCTTACAACTTTTTTCAAAAGGGGGTCAAAAATTGGCTTAAAATGCAATAAAGGAGCGCTTATAACTTGGGAGTTAGGGGGTGTAGCCCGATGAAACTTTCCCACTTGACGCGGCGCTAGGTTGGGGTGTTAACGTAAGTACGAAATTTAGGGGCACCGCCCCCTTAAAATTTGGGAGGGCAAAAAACGTCCAAAATTTAGTACGTTTTACGACAACTTTCGAGTTTGACCGCAAATATCTCTGAACTGGTTAGAGATATCGACAAGCAGTAAACGGCGTTATCAAACACGGTTAATTCCGCGTTGAACAAAAAAATTGTGTAAACTTTGGTTTTCTCCGAACCAAGTTATAAGGGCTCATGTTGACCTACCCTAAGTCGAATATTTTGGAAGATTATATTTCGGCCCCTAAGGGGTGCTGCGCCGCCAAATTTTTACACGCGCTAGAGAATGACCAAGTCTTACTAGTGCACCCCCCACCGGGGACTGGGGCCCCCTTACTATTTTTTTCAAAGGGGGGTCAAAAATTGGCTTAAAATTTAATAAAGGAGCGCTTATAACTTCGGAGTTAGGGGGCGTAGCCCGACGAAACTTTGGCACTTGACGCGGCTCTAGGTTGGGGTGTTAACGCAAGTACAACTTTTGGGGGCACCGCCCCCCCTTAAAATTTGGGAGGACAAAAAACGTTCAAAAATCGGTGTGATTTACGACAACTTTCGAGTTTGAGCGCAAATATTTCTGGAATCGATGAAGATAGCGACAAAATCTAAACGGCGTTGACGAGAAGGATCCTTTGGGCGTTGAACAAAAGAAATTTTGTGAAATTTTGTGGACTACAAACGAAGTTATAAGCGCTCATGTTGACCTACCCTAAGTCGACAATGCGCGTTCGGCATATGCCAATGCATTTGAGTTCGGGGCACGTGACTTTGGTGCCGAGGAAATTTTATCCCCACCCCTAATTTCCCCCCAGTCGGACTTAGGGCACCGGGCGGACTCACGTTGGGCTTTGCCCCAAATTTCTAGTTCTCTCTGTCGGCCATGAAACTATAAATGAAGGGATTTTGATGATATTTTGTGCAGGGGTTGGACACTGCCAAAGATGTTAGTATTTTTAGATTCTGGCTGGCGATACAATCCTTGAGGCGGTGGGGGTCTCAATTCTGTATGTCGTGTATTGTGTCTTGTCATGAAGACAATATACAGGGTGGTGTCTGTTTGTGTGGCATCTTTAGGGCGCTGTGTACCAGTCACTTCAAAACTCACATTGTATACAGGGTGGTTCTTATTGTAATAATAGTAGCCTAATAGCCGCGACAAGTGTGCTGTCATCATAGCAGTGAACTGCCACTGCGAGAGTTCACTCGGTTCATTTGGCCGGAGCAGCACGAGCGCCAGGCGGCTGCCGATTTTTGGACCAGGCCGATGGATCTGAACCTCAGATCCATCTGTAGGCAGCTACAAGTACTACACTAACCATCGCCATTTATTACTACTCGGCCTGAAAGCTGATACTCATTTTACCATCCCACGGAGGGTAGAAGGCTGAGTTGACCTAGCTGGCTAGCTTTGTACCGAGATGGTTTACCTGCCTGCAGATAGTCACCCATCACAGTACTAACCCTGCCCGCCGTAGAGTAACTTCAATGATTAGACGAAACGTGTTACCACTGCGCCAGGGCCACCAACGTGGCCTGGCGTAGTGGTAACGGCATATATAGCATATACAGGTGGTGTCTGTCTGTGTACAGGGTGCGCTGTACCAGTCATGTCACGAGGACGAGAACGAGGTTCAGACAATCTCTCACCGATGTGAAGTTGTCTCCTACACGGACTACGTGCAACGACGACAACAGCTACAACAAGAACAACAACAACAGGGCCGGGGGCACTACAACTCAAGGCTATACTACCTGGCAGGCTGCTACGAGCCAATAGCAGGACGAGTTAGCTTCGAGCGTGACGTCAAACTGATCACGTGAATATACTTCAACGTTTGTGAGCTCAGTTTGGTTGCTGGGCCAGTCAGTGGCATGGAATGTCCGCTTGCTGCACTGCTCGACTTGCCACAACTGAAATCGCGACTGTCAGCAGCGTTGTGGATCGAAAAAATTAGGCGTCAGGAGAACTTTGCAATTTTCCTGCAGATACAGAAAATTTCCTGTGACTGAATTCCAACAGACAGTTGCAAATTTCCAACAGACGAGATTTGGGTAGATGCTCAAAAAAGTTAAATTTTGCTTTTAATTTTCTTTCCATCTCAGATGGGGGATTTTCAGCCTTAAATTTGGTATTTTTGGAAGAAATTTTTCAGACAAGAAGATAATTTTTGAGAGGCTAAAATTATGGGAACAGGGCGGGGCAGTTGCCCCTCTCTTCCAAGTGTCAGGAGATTATTATTACTTGATTTTTCCCTCCAGAGCAGCTGTGCTCGCAGTGACTGGTACAAGTATTGAAGCGTATAGTCGCTGACGGTGGCCTAGGCATACAGTACTATTGTACAGGGATCTCTGTAGTTTAGTCACTGATGTGAGGTCACGTGTGACTGAGTCTGTGGTCACATGACCTGCTCCAGTCCAATGATTGGCCGATCAGCCTCTCTTTCTATATATATCCATCGTGTTGTCTAGTAGCTTCATGCATTTGGTGTATAATACAATGCTACCAGTGAGCTTGTGTCAGCCAGTCAGTGTATTCACAGTCTATACATTCATACATGTCTAGCTATAGCAGCTCTGTACTGTTTAATGACTAGTGTTGTGCTCGCTCGGTTCGGTACATACCGGTACATATCTAGATCGTTCTGACAAAGTCGCACGTTGCCGCCTGTTGCCGAGATTAGTTTCGGTTTCATTATCCCGGTGATTTCCCAGTCTATCTCAGTGTCCGAGAGCATTGCTTTTGTCACACAGCTGATCGGCTGTTGAATATACATGGTGTCCGGAAAAAAGTAACCAAACTAGATATCGTACAGTATAAGTGTCAAATCTGAACGAAACTGAATAAAATTTCGTACACTTGTCTCCAATAAATTGCTAAAGCGAATACTAATTTTATTACTTGTTGAATATTAATAACTAGGTGATCGTGGGGGTTAATTTTTTCCGGACACAGTGCATTATAAGTATACATCTAGCATTTCAGCTCGCGCTGTTCGCTTCAATGTTTGTTGCTCTGTGGCAAAGAATAACTACAAGAATTGTGAGTTGTCTGACTGAAGTAAAATAAATAGTCTATTTATATTCCAATTCAGTGAGTTGTCTGTAGTGTGCCATGTGAAGTGGGCGTGGTTTGGGTCACGTGGGTCACAGTTGCCATCCAAGGAAACGAAAGCTTTGCAGACACATTTCAGCTACTGCTGCTGATTATGACGATAATAAATATACAGGGTCTGGCAAAAAATTGGACCCCTAAATTTTTTTGCAGTTTTTCTCAGCAAACGTTTGGGATTTTAATATGAAATTTTACAGCTTTATTTAAAGAAACCTTCTACATCTAATTGCCAAGTAAAATGTGATTCTGTTGAAAAATGACGAAGTTATAGATTTTTTAACATGACCGTCTACTGATTTTTCAGCATTAAAAATGTTCTTGCTAAAAATGCTATTTAATTTTCAAAAACTGGTTACACGTTACTGTTGATGACGTCACAGTGACGTTTTGATAAACAGTAATTTATATTGTTTATAAATTATCACTAAATTATCGTTCATTTAAAGCAATCGTCGGCTGCCCACCGGATTCATCTTCCAGCAGGACGGCGCGTCAGCACACACAGCGCGCAACGCCGCGCAGCGCACAGAACTGGCTGCGGGCCAGCTGTCCAGATATCATCACAAAAGACCAATGGCGTCCAAATTCGCTGAATATAAACCCATTGGACTATCACGTATGGGGTGCAATGTTGGAGGCTTACCGCAAGCTTAAGTCAAAGCCGAAAACAAGCGCCAAACTCAAGGAAGCGCTTCACGTTATCTGGGGCAACCTGCCTCGGATCGATTGACAAGGCTGTAAAAGATTTCTCAAATAAGGCGACTGGAGGCTAATGTTGTTGTTTGGAACTGGTGGTGAACACTTCGAACATTTGCAGTGACAATGGAATTCTGACATCTGATCATTATTTAATTGCATTCTTTCCGTGATGTTATTAAATCGGTGTTGTAGCCGGAACATTTTTGAATGCTGAAAAATCGGTAGGCGGTCATGTTAAAAAGTCTGTAACTTCGTCGTTTTTCAGCGTAATCACATTTTACTTGGCAGTTAGATGTAGAAGGTTCTAGTTAATGAATCTGTAAAATTTCAAATTAAAATTAAAAACGGTTGCTGAGAAAACAGCGAAAAACTTTAGGGGTTTACTTTTTTTCATACCCTCTATGTTTATAAATGACTGACTGAAGCGTTGTTTAATCACGTTTGACAAGTGTGCATTTGTAATATCTGTAATAACGCACAGCATTTAAACGATTGTTGACTGTTTTCTATTGACGGTGGATGCTGAAATTTTTTATCACCGTTCGTGGATAGTTTATAACTTAATGTAAGTAATCTACCATTTTACTGTTAAAATCTGTGATCACCTTTTTAAATCCTTTCTGACAATTTTTAGGCCCTAGAAGTGTATATGTACACCTTATTTTAACCTAGAAGATCACTGTGTGATTTTTACGGTCTATTTGCTGGGCATTAAAGCAGCACCCCACAGTTCACTGTCTACACCATGGAATTGTTATTTTTATCACGGTCTCTATGGTTTGCGGCCTGCACTGCCCGCAGCATCAAAAAATTCTGTGCTTTCGGTTTCCGTCCGTCTCCAAAAAAGACTGCAACCCAAAAGTTTATCGGACCCTCCAAAATACCTGCGCAGTTTTCAGTTTGCTATGGGTACTATTCAATGTGTCACTTTTATTAGCTGTTTTGTAATATTACACAAAATGTCACGAAATAGATATTTAAAGAAAAAATTTGCCTTTTCTCTAGATTTTAGCTTTTCATTAGATTGCAACCGGAAGCACAAGAATTTTTAGGCCTAATTCCGAGCAAGTTAAGATCGTTTGTTGTAACTTTGACGGTGTTTTTTATTGCAAAGCAGCTTTAACGAGTGTTTCTGTGTGTTATAATTAATCAGTCTTTAGTGCAGCTGAGACATTACACTGCAGCATCACTTTTAATGTTTTTAAAAGTTTCGACTAAAAGTTGTCAGAAATTTAATTTTCAGTTTTTTAAACTGTTTGGGAAAGACACTTTATTTTAGTGTGTGACTTACTGTACTGAGTGATTTCTTTGGGTCACAAGTATCGTTGAGTCGTTGTGTTATGTACATTTCTCTGTTCGCTGCATGGGTTTATATATGCAGAAACTTACTTTTATGCTGACAAATGATAATTTATATATTAAGCAGTGGTGATGTGTTTTTATTTGCTTCTTGTCTTGTTGAATTAAGTAATCATATAATCAGCATACTGCATGTTCTGGTGTATAAATTATTGTTTCCATTCGTAACTGACAAATTGTGCGTATGAGTGACTGTTATCAGAAATTTTTTTGGTATTTTTGAAACCCGTTAATTTTACAGTGTTGTTATATTAAGCAGTTGTTATCGCTAACTGCAGTTAGAGATGGGTCTCTAAACGATACTTTTTGATCCGTCGATTGACCCATCTCTAGGCAGGATACATACGTGTCATTCATTTAGCTTCGTGTGCATAGATATTTCGTCGTTACGTTGTGTTATCTATGGTGATACGTGCCATTTACTTGCTTACTTGTTTGCTTACTTAACTTGCTGCCTATATTGATAAGTTTATGATGTTACTGGAGACGTTAATTATCAGTCAGTATAGAATAAGTATTCGCCATGCAGTCTTGTGTGCCTACCTTTATATACGCCGATGCTGGTTGGTGAGAATACTAGCTTTAAAATGCAGCGAGAATTGGCCGCTTGGCTCTGTTCATATATACACTTGAATGCATCCATGCAAGCGTCTAATTTGTGTAACGCAGCTTCAAGACTTATTTACCAAGACGCAGAACCTGCAGCGGATGAGTTTGCCGTAGGCCTAGAGCAACATCAAAAGCAAATCTCCATAGCTTTGTGTTCAAATTCAAATTTCTGTAATTATGTATAGCTCACGAAGCCGTCGAATTACTTTATATCAATTGAGCTTGATATCAAATTATAGTTTACAGTTTAGCATGGGGCCCGGGGGTTTCGTCATGCGATTTTTTAAAAATTTTTATTTCGAGTTATAGGCCCGTGCTGGACAGACAGACGAACGGACGGACGGACAAGACGTGTAATACGACGTGTGTCGGACGCCGCATGAACGGTAGAATGTGGATCATGGAAAGCAAGAAAATTTACGATCGATTTGTTACTTATTGCGTATAGCGAGTCGCGCTTGTGAATATATATCTATATATACAGAGAAGTCCTGTCCTAGTGTTCGTCTATAGATTGCTTCTTTTATTTGTTCTTCTGATGTCGTCCCGTTGTATGCAGCCCTATACAGTGTCCCAAAAAAATCCCAAACTTTTTCAGTTGTATCTTTAAGAAGGGTAATTGGATTTGAATAATTTTTGGTATGAATATTCCCGAGACAACTAGCCATCAAATGTCTTTTCAATTTTCCTTCTCACCAAATGTCTGTTTCTGCACTACCTGGGGAAAACAGAACCAACACTAGAAATTTGGGGCAAAGCCCAACGTGAGTCCGCCTGGCGCCCTAAGTGCGACTGAGGGAAATTAGGGGGGGGGGCAAAACTTCCCCGGCATCAAAGTCACGTGGCCCGAACTCAAATGCATTGGCATACGCCGAACGCGCATTATCGACTTAGGGTAGGTCAACATGAACGCCTATAACTTTGTTCGTAGTGGACGGAATTTCACAAATGTTTTTTGTTCAACGCCGAAAGAATAGTACTCGTCAACGCCGTTTAGATTTTGTCACTACCTTCATCGGTTCCAGAGATATTTGCGCTCAAACTCGTAAGTTGTCGTAAATCACACCGATTTTTGAACGTTTTTTGCCCTCCCAAATTTTAAGGGGAACGGTGCCCCCAAAAGTTGTACTTGCGTTAACATTCCAACCTAGAGCCGCGTCAAGTCCCAAAGTTTCGTCGGGCTAAACCGCCTAACTCCGAAGTTATAAGCGCTCCTTTAGTGCATTCTAAGCCAATTTTTGACCACCCTTTGAAAAAAGTTGTAAGGAGGGCCCCCGTCCCCGGTGGGGGCTGCGGTAGTAAGACTTGGTAATTCTCTAGCGCGTGTAAAAATTTGGGGGCGCAGCA
>Ga0056128_1007822_pt1 | contig 13488 bp, 10 predicted proteins | sample WorMetLIZISLAND2_FD_71113 | JGI IMG/M metagenome (GOLD analysis project Ga0056128, IMG submission 71113) | Marine gutless worms symbiont microbial communities from Max Planck institute for Marine Microbiology, Germany - Olavius geniculatus... ... | reverse complement strand
ACTACGATATTGAGTACCTTTTGACGATTTTCTCAGCTAATCATTATTATTATTAGGCACAGTTTGTTGGAGTTATTTCATAACGTAATAGGGGTCCGGTTTTTTTTGAGACACAGTGTAGTTCTTCTAGTTTATATGTTAGATTGAACAGTGCAAATCTTGTCACATCATGTACCGTATATAATGTGTGTATGCATTCAACTGTATATAGTATCGTGAGGAGAGGTTTCGCGAGACAAGCGAAAGCACCAACCAAAGAGTGCTGTGGTGGGCAATCGCTCAGACAGCCATTCTCATCGTCACCGGCATGTGGCAGATGAAGCATCTCAGAAGCTTCTTCGAGGCTAAGAAGCTCGTCTAACTAATGTGCAGTGCTAGCATCCCATCTGGCCTACAGTAACTGGGTTTTATAATCCGACAGACGCTGTTAATTTTTGGTTTTATTCCGTGCTTCTAGACTGTCGTTTAGGGAAGATGTGTCTGAGGCTCTGAGCTGTAGGAATTCTGTGAGGTGTTTGTGTATGAGTACCAGCTGAAAACTGAGTAGACCAGTCCAGTTATATGTATCATGAGTAGGCCTATATGAAAATCACAGCGTAAAAGAAAATTGTGGCATTTTTTAGGGAAAACAATTGCCAAATTTGCGATGAATTTGCAGCACAACAGTCACATCGTGACATTGTCCCATATTATAGAAAATGGTTTGCTGACTACTGAATAGATGTTAATCTTTTAGTAACGGCAGCCATTCAAAGTTTAATCTGTAACGTTCATTGTCAAAAATGTACCAATTTTGATGCAAAAATTAGCATGTCTAAAAATCGCATCGAATCTTGGCAGACACTGACATTTACAGCAAGTGCTTATATTTGTGGTTTCTGTGAATTTGTGACTTTCATTTGGCCCTAATCATGACTGGTGTCAGACTGTCAGTTGTGGATGTCAACACTGTTGCGTCACTGTGCTTTATAGTTCAAATTGGCTCTTTAGTTGGCTGTTTCTAATTAATTTGTGCTAGTGTGAGATATTATGCTGCCTGAAATTGTACAGTATAGATATTCTTTTTGTTTATTTTTTGTCAGTGATTTTTTGTTCAGTTTATAAAGTTACAAGTGACAAGAAAAGTCCTGCTAACGCAATGGGGGACACGCAACAGTGGTACATGTTTGAAAGCCCAGTAAAACAAATCTAAGTCAGTCACCAGAGGGTGCCAGACGACCGGCGGCTAAATAGTGGCTATAGTGTTCTACTCTACTCACCAGACGGTGTGACCTATCTCGCTCTGCAAAACGCCGTATCGACTGAAAATCACAAATTTTTCCTACCCCCCTCATCCTTCGGGCTGACCCCTTTCAAATTTATGGAAAAGCTTTATGGTTCCTGAAACTTGAGTCTTCCAAGCAGCCGACGGCGAAGATTGCTGATCCTAGCTTGCACCGTTTTTGACTGATCCACCCGTGACGGGCGGACGGACAGACGGAATAGTGATGGCTAAGATGCGCTACAGCAGTAGCTGTTGTTGTGCGTAAAAATAGAGCAGCATGTTACAGTGGTTGAGGTTTTTGCTCATAGGTTGTATGCAGTGTGGTATCTATGTTGGTTTGTCGTCATTCGTTCGTTAGTTTGAGCTGAATGTTGTATTCCACTGTTTGATGAGTGAATTCTTACACACCTGCACTGTGGCCATTCTAGCAGGCTGCATTACAGGTGTTGCTTATCTGTGAGGAAAAACCAAAAATGGTGTGAACGTCCTACATGGCTGGAGTAACCCATGTGCCATTTTTAAGCTCAAGATCAAGAATATGATGCATATCTCAGGAAATGTCACTTGACCCTAATTTATTGCGACACTAGCCAATGTTAAGGTGGACTTTTAGTTGAAATTTGTCATAAATGCTGCATGTTCACAGCTAGGTGGTTGGCCAGTTCATGTTGCCATCTTTCCTTGTTCGCTGGGTTAATTTAGTCCCAAATGCTGGGGCACTGTGAAGTTAGTGAGGGTAGCGTTAGTTTCTGTTTTGTGTAGCTACATGCACACTGGACAAACCTGGAAGTTAGTCGAATGCAGCTATCGTGGTTCCTACTACTTTGCAGAATTCATTTCCCTGACTTTCCAGAAGAAAATAAATCGTTTTTCCTGACTAATTTGTTCACGCAAAATACCAATGCTGGCTTCACACTAGAAACAAGGGCGGCAGAACAAATTTGAAAGTGGAGGTACAAATAATCTGCGAGCGAAGTGAGCAGAAAAAATTTTGAACTGTTGTACTCTGTTCGCATACAGCAGTTCAAAATTTATTTCTGCATCTCTGTTAACTTTTGCACCCTAGGTTAGGTTAGGGTTAAATCGCCAATAGGCCCTCTCACAGCTATTATGAAACAAATTGTTATGTGACGTTTGGCCCGTTGCCCATCAATTGAATTAAAGATACATAGTTTTGCCACTCTCTTTTTAACCTCTAGATCTGCTACCGCCAGACTGTACACATGGTTCTGGTTTGCTGACTTATTTAATGTGCAACTGTCCTATCCATCCATGCAGTTTTGACGTTGTGTTCAGTTCTTCATATAGCGTAGACAACATTATGAGATTGATGACTGTCTGGAGGATATCAGGGAAGATTATTAGAACTGCCATTATTGTTACATATGCACAATTATAATCGGCAGTTCTTACAATTTTAGGTTTAGGTTGTGTTTTTTTATGTTTTGTGCTTCATGAAGGTTAAACTTTCAGTACAGGTTAAACTTTTTGTTTCGTTATTATGTGTATGTGCAATTCTACCTGCAAAGGCCGTCCCATGAATGACCTAGACTGTGTCGGGCGGGACACTAAACTCACTCACTCTTCATATGCATGTAGCTCATAACAGTTTGACTTTCAATATGTCACGTTGTTTGTGATGAGACCAAATACAGTTTGAACTCAATGCAGGTACTTTGTGCATTGCTGTGTCCCACAACAATATGCAAGTCACTGTACTTGTCACAAGCATCAGAAGTCATAATTTAATTATTAAAAAAACTTAACTAACAATTCTTCTCACACTGATTCATCACTTGTTAACGTAACATTGCAGGAAAATTTAAAAAAAAAACAACTAAAAACCCTGCAACTTTCAAACAAGGCTGACTTAACTACTACCTTCAACAACGCTCGACCAGTGACTGTACACTGCCATGTACACTGTAAAAGTATAGGGAGCCATGCCCCAGCTGGGGTGTAGGCAGGGTGCTCATCTCCCACTCGCGGCTGTTGAGCCCGTAGGTGGATAAACCACCGAGTCCGTGACACATGGCCAATGCGATGCCAGACCTACGGTTACCTTCCCAGCCTCGGGGCATCACTGCCCTTTGACCGGTACCAAATTATACTGCTTGGTGAACAGAGGTACATGTGTGTGAACAACTTGCCTAAGGTCGTTACCCGGCAGTATCTTGGTGCAGAGTCGAACCTGTGCCCCCGAGTGACCTCAGGATTACAAGTCCGGCACGTTACCGTTAGACTACCGAGCCACACAATGTAGGCCCCTACACTGTGGACCATAAAAAACGTGGCACTTTAATTTTGTCAACATCTTTGCTGATTATTGACCAATTTTCAAAATTCTTTCACTGGCACACTCTGGAGACAATTTACAGTAACGTGACTATTACATATATAAAATACTGAAGACCAACGTGAAATGAACGTTTGCAACAGTTAAGTGATTGAGAAGAAACAAAATAAGCAACAGTTGGAGAACTCGATCCGAGACGTAAAGAAGTTTTGGGGTCAGTTGAGAAGAATGGCAATGTAATGCTGACGATCCAGGAGCATTGTCAGTGAACGACCTGCAAGGAAAACAAACACCAGCAAGAGTGCTTAATGTGTGTCGGTACTGTCCAATATGGCGTACTGGCATTTACTTTAGAGGTGGTAGTGTGGAGCACCGGCAGTTTTGGTTGCCACGATAGATAATGGCACGCTGTGCAGCCTATGCATTTGCAAGGTTCAAAATGTCAAAAATGCCAAATCACTATGCACCAGACGCTTTTACTAAAAAAGCACAGTCGTTTTCAGTCAAGGTGCCACTCTGGACCCATGAATTCCCTAGTCATCTATCACCTCACCTCTGATGACTGACAGTGTGGTCACTTCTTTTTCTACAAATTAAGCACTGATCAGAGACAAGAAACTGCACGTCAGCTGGACTGTGGCAGTGGAACAATCTGCCAGACAAATTGGTACAAAGAATTAGGTGCTGAAAAATTGTTTCTTCAACTGGAGAAAAACGAGGTCGGAAAATATGAAAATCTACTGGGATAACAGAACGCCATACCAATAAATATTTGCTTTAATTTTGCAACATCTCAGAATATTAAAGGAAAAGCTTTAATTTTCAAGACAAATGGAATACCCGATTCTTTGCGAGAAAGATACCTGTGAAAACACTCTTGTTGCTGAGTACATGGGCAACCTGATGGAGTGCTACTGGCACTGAAAACTGCTGATACAGAGCATCAAACACAGCCAGACCAGGATGCTGACGATGCTTACTAACACACAACACAGCCATGGACTCAAACGTACAGACAACTAAAAGATATTTAAAGATTGCCTGTAATTCTTCAGGGTAACTACAGAGCATTACCTGCCATATGGGGTCACACAGTGCTGCCTGCCACCCGACACAGAAAATATGTCCTGTACTAACCTTAAACAGCAGCCTACCCTGGAGGGATGGAAGACAATTGATTTGGGTGGATACCTGCCACAGACAGCCATTCAGGTACTAAATCAGTTCAGTGCAGTGAGTGAGGGAGTAGAGTATAACGTACCACACGACACAGTATAGGTCATTTTGGGGACGGCCTTTCCAGGCGGAATGTGCATATTTAACAGTAATGGTGGTTCTAATAATCTTCCTTATTATACTCCAGACGTTCAGTTCAGTACAGGTCAACTACATGTACACTGATCGATGAAGTTATGAAGCTTATTATTATTACTGATTAGTTACCATTGTAACCTATGAGCTAAGTTGAAAAACTGGTAAATTCACCAACCTTGTGCACATAGCCTCATTCACTTCAGTCAGATCATCAACATGAAGAGTCTTGTATGCACCTGAACAATAGTTACAACTACAAATAGTAGTCTACTACTACTACGACTGACACTGCTGCAGTTGCTGCTGTTACTATTAAGTGAGTGAGGTGAGTGAGTAGTGTTTACGTCCAGCCCGACAGAGTATAGGTCATTTCGAGGACAGCCTTTCCGGGCAATGCACGTACACATAATTATGGAACGCAAAGTTTAACCTTTACAGAAACACAAAACACAAATTACAACTTGAAGCTAAAATTGTAAAAACTTTCCATTATATGCATGCATATGTAATCAACAGTAACGGCAGTTCTAAAAATCCTCCCTCTTATCCTCCAGACAGTCATTAATCTCAGAATGCTGTCTATTGGAGGATGGAGTGGTGCAACTACACTGTGTCCCAAAAAACGTCCCACCTTGTGATTGTCTATATCTTCACCAAATATTAACCTATTTTCAAAATTCTTTCACTGTTGCATTCTGTGGACAATTAGCAATAAAGTGAGTATTGAATATCCCGCCACACGCTAACTATGTCACTACACTACCTTGTGAAATATAAATGCAAGAAAAACTAACACTAATAGACAGCAAGCGTGTTGGTAAATAAAATACACTTCCAAGTACAAATGCAGTGAATGATCTGTATGATGCTACACTTAGTTAGATCCATTTCTTTGGATATTTGGCATATTGAACGATGTTTGTTTCTGGTCTTTGTGGTTTAGCAAGCCTACCATTTCATCCACAGTGATCACGTTCTCATCAGTACATGTATGCTTCAGTCTGCCGGTCTCATGCCTTTGGTCAGTGTTGCTCGTTTTACAAATCTCTGTTAATAGCATTCCCACCCTTTCCCTGTTGCAGTTTATCCTCAAAAAGGTCTGTTAGTATTCTCCAAAAACTCTATTTACAAGTTCTTCATCAGAGCCTTGTCTCCACTGCCAAATGGCACATTACATTACCAGTATACCGTCAGTACATTAAAAATTATTATTTATGACAATATCATCTGCTTTTGTTTACAAATATCAGAAATGTATGTAAAATTAAACATAATTTTATTTTTTGTGTAAAAATTAGTGAAAATTGTTTCACGAAAAGATTTTCTTGCATATATATTATAGTGAGTTATAGTGATTTTTAAAAAGTTTATGTTTCACATGGTAGTGTAGCAACACAGTCAAAGTGTGGTGGGATATTTAACAACTACTTCATTGCTAGTTGTCCACAGTAAGTGCCAGTGAAAGAATTTTGAAAATCGGTTAATATTTGGTGAAGATATGGAAAATGACAAAGTGGGACGCTTTTGGGACGCATTGTATTAATAACAAGTCACAGTAATATCTTTATGTCGTACTGATTAAAATCCCCACAGTAAGAATTTCTCAGCAACCTGGCACTAAATGCCTTCAAAACCTCAAACAATAGTGGTTAAAAAAATTTGGCCTACTAAATTATAACTCTCGTAAACAAGTCAGTACTACAATATGTGATTTGAGAGTATAAAAAACAGTTGCAGGAAAACAATTAAAGGTCCGTGGACACCAAAATTAACATATATATTTTATCCATTTTCCTGAAAGTGCAGAATTTTCTGATAACTTTGACAGTAATATCGGTGCCCAGCGTTTTATCAACACGGAAAAATTTACCTTTGAAGTCGACGATCTACGAAAACGATGTAGAAAATGCGCCGCCATGATGGCCCATGGTGATGTCATGAGTTTCGCCTATAGACGTCATGAATATTAATGGCCTAGCCTAGAATGATGACGTCGTCAGCTAGGCCATTAATATTCATGATCTATATGGGCTAGGGTCATGACATCACCGTGCAACTAATAGATAAGAATATTTCGCATAACGTAACGTAATGCTGCATTTCGTTTGAAATCACACATTAATTTTATATATTTATGAAGCTCAAATCGACATATTATATATGCGAGGTTAAATGTCTAATTTAAATCTACAGAAATTGCGCGGGTGAGTTTGACCGTAGCCATGGACCTTTAAAGTCAAGAGTTAACTATATGTTAACCATATGATATGATTCCACACACATAAATGCAGTGATGTGTGTAGTAGATTGTAAAGTACTAGACTGTAAGTTCAATAATTACTGCACTGTTCTGCATGCAATTGTCTGACATTGTGACTTACATAGTAACAGCAATAGTCATCAACACTATTTAAAGATCCCCTGCCACAATCAAACTCACTCGCGCAATTTATGTAGATTTAGACACCTAACCTCGCATATATAATATGTTGATTTGAGCTTCATAAATATATGAAATTAATTTGCAATTTCAAACAAAATGCGGCATTACGTTACATTAGGCAAAAATACCAGTTCCTCAGTGACGTCATGAGCCTAGCCTAGAGATGTCATGAATATTAATGGATTAACCTGTAACGTCATCAGTCTAGGCTAGGCCATTAATATTCATGATGTTTATTGGCTAGCGTGATGACGTCACCTAGGGTGCCTACATGCCAATATGGCGACACGTGTTCTACATGATTTTCGAAGATCATCGATTACAAAGGTAAATTTCTCCGTGTTGACAAAACGCTGGGCGCTGATATTACTGTCAAAATTATCAGAACATTATGCATTTTTAGAAAAATGGATAAAACATATATGTTAATTTTGGTGTTGATATCATGACCAGCAACAAATCACAGTAATATATGTTACCATGACTGCTGGCATACTGAACCAGTCGGTCAAAGATGCTGGCTGTCACTTAGAGCCAGCCATCTAGCTGACTTCAGTTATACGCTGGCTGAATTGGGTTTAACTCAGGCCAGCTCAAAGTGCTGAAAAAGGGGATGAGCTCCCATGCAATGGACCTAGCTGTCTGTGTGAAATCTTCCTCTTCCATCATGACCCAGCCACTGCAACAGTTCACCCAGTTCATCTAATGCATATAGCACCAGTGCTAGGTGGCCGCTGACCTTCGGACAAAGTCAATCTATGTATGTGTGTATGTATTCATGTAAATAGGCAGCTACTGTACTACGTTCACTATTGCCTAAAAGCCGATACTCATTTTACTGGCCCACAAAGGGTGGAAGGCTAAGTCGACCCAAACAGCTGCACGACTATTGCTGTCTGCTACCAATAACATCGAGGCAGAGACCTGAAGGCAAGGTCAGTTTGTGTACCTGTGAGCAGATTCCAGATGAAGTTGAATGCTGTGCGATAGAGTTTAGGTCTACAATATCTACAATGACAAAATTATCCATTACAGCTGCTACACAATTAACCAGCACCACTCACGAACATGCATGCTATTTCATTTTCTTTTTGGTTAACTCCTCGACTGAGTACATATGTCAGTTAATCCACTAAAAGGTTGCGTGATTTGAAAACAATAAGCCCAGCTGTCGCTAGGAAGAGCCGACTGTTTCTGAGATATGGCAACTAATAGGCTGAAACCTTGCATAAGTTGCACTAAAAATTGCAGCCAAACCATTGCACATGGAGACATGGCTACTAATGACAGCCTATAGGAATTTGCTGTTGCCCTGTCCAATGGCACCATCGCTGACCCCCTTTGACTTGCCACTCAGCCACAATACCACACAACTGGCATAGCAGAGTGCGTAATGACCCTTCAAGGTCAATGCCAATGATTTTCATGCCATCTCAAAGAGCCTACAATGCGACTTCCTGTTAGTGATCAACAGCAACTTAGGCCCTATCTTTCACAGTTTATCCACAATATATCTGTTACGCACAGACAGACGGATGGACGGACAGACAAGAGCTTGCAACAAAGGGCCAAACCTTTATACTTACAGCTTATTGGCTGGCCCGATAGGTCACACAATAAATGCTGCATAATGGTATGCTACACCAAGGTCAAAGTAAAGATCACAAAACCTTCTAAGTTAAAAATTCTTCCATTTTCAAAGTCTCTCCCCACGACTCACAAACTAAACTAGGCAAAATTATCTAAATTTGGTTGGGCCAGCTTTTTATTATTTAGTCCAGTTCTGTGTCACATCGCTGAACTTCATTGGTATGCAATGTTGCAAAACCCGTATTAAGTAGTTGACCAGTCGCGTTCATGGACAACTTTTTCTTGATTTGATCTTTGGATTAGATTGCAAGCAAATAGCTACACATTAGCACCACCATAATATGTAATTAGTCATGAGAGACAGACCTGGGAGACGAATGTTGCAAAATGTCATTTTCAGGAGTGGCACGTATAAGCACGAACACAACCGCATACACCTCAATCGTATCTGCAATCACCTAGCCACAATGTGTGCAATACACAGCTGTCCAGTAAGCTACATAGAAACTGATCAAATTATAAACATCACCGATTAGATTGCTGATGTTTCGACAACTGCTGCTGCCCTTGTCGGAATGAAGGTCTGTTACAAAATTCTGCTGTGGTGAACAGTCAGTTTCCGCAGAAAGTTGGTAGGGTGAGTGAGCGAGTGGGGTTTAACATCCTGCCTGTCACAGTACATGTCATTCCAGGGACAGAAAGTTGGCAAAATCCCTTGCCTTCGTTCATCAACGTGTCTTGTACTTTTCCTCTGATGATGAATTTACATAACTCATTAGTTAACTGATTAATTCTGAGCAATTTCTGTAGGCAATCGGAAAGACCACAAGAAACACACAATTCAATTACTGGCAGTTGTGGACTGGCATAAACTAAATTATACAAATTAATAGTGTATGATCGTAATGGCTTACAAAGTGGAACAGAGCAAAACTAACACTATATACAAGCAGTACAAAAGTACAAATCTTGATGAAATTTCCCGTACAAAATTGCAGTAATTCAGTCAAAGATATGGGTAAGCCAGTAATGTTAAAAAGGCCAAAATTTTAAAATCTAACAGAATAAAAAAACAACTAAACAATTTTTAACAGTTAATAAAAAATCAATCGCTAATTTCCACAGCCCTAATTTAAAGCAACTAACGCAGCTTAACTTCCATTTCAAGTAATGCACTAACATTTACTATTGAGAATCACTATGGCTGATTAATTTGTATATTTCTTTTCTAGGGAGGCCTAAGGGCTCTGTATTTGAGAGCACTGGAGCAAAACAAAAAAAGTTGTCAATAATGACAATGATATGAACCTCAATGATCTGCAGATCGTAGTCGATGAAAGCCAAGTAGCGATGTCCCCAGTCAGCAGTGGTCCTCACAGCATCACCCAGGTACTGTTCAATGTCCAGTGTCAGCTGTTGTACCACTACGCTTGGCTGTTTGATAGATACACGCATACACACTGCATTAGATGCCATCATCATACATCAACTACATAACATAATTATGTCCCCAGTCAGTAGAGGTCCTCACAAGTCAGCATTTTTCTCAACCAAAGGGCATCAGCAAGGCTCACTATGAGAACAAGAAATGTGAGCTAATGCTCACGAGACGCGCGAAAGCCTATAACAGTTCCTGTTCGCAAACTGTCAGTCTATCACCAGCCATTTCGTCGCAGTTCATTCTTGAAGTGCGTGCTGCAGCCGAGGATCAAAACAATCAATGAAAACCACTTATTTTGGAAGTTCAAACTCTTTCAAAGTTATTGATGTTGATACGACTGAAAAGCTCGTCACTAATGCTTGTTGTGATAGGCAGCATGTCCATGCCTACCTGCAACCGTTTTCACGTAAGACTGGCCAACAACGGTAAAATAACGACTTTTCCGGGGGTACCGCTCTTTGATGCCCTCGTGCACAGGTTTCCTTGAACCTAGAAAATCAAGACTTGGAAAGTCGAAATCTACGTTCAACGCTAAAAATTTCATGTGCAGCTTTTCTCTGTCTATCTCAATTTATTTTGGCGCAATTTGCTCTTGAAATGTGTCTCGCAGTGCGAAATTGCCAAAAAATCCATAAAAACTCCTATTTTAGTGTTCAAGGTCATACAAGGTCATTGAATTCGGTGGCAATCGAGTGCCAGTGTACGACTTCCTATTAGTGATTCAAAGTAACCTAGGTCCTATCTCACAGAGTTATTGAGATACAGCGACTTATTGGCTAAAAATTGCAAATTTTTCCCACCCTCTCTCATTTAGCACCCTTGTTTGGGGTCACCCCCTTCAAATTTATGGAAAAGCTTTATGGTTCCTGAAACTATAGTCTTCCAGGCAGCCAATGGTGAAGATTTGGTGATCCTAGCTTGGACCGTTTTTGCCTGATCCACCTGTGTGACGGACGGACAGACAGACGAACGGACAGAATTTTGATGGCTAAGACGAGCTGAAAGCAGTAGCTCCTTTCGCGTGTAAAAAGAGAAAGATGAAAAAAGACTTCTTCTGTGAAATCAGCAGCAGATGTGAAAGATTGTGGACTCATTTTTTCAAAGAAATGAGCTCGTCTGGCAAAATTTCAAGCACATGTGTACTGATTGTGCCCAAGAGTCAAATGGGAGCACAACATGAAGACTTCTGTTATACATGAAAGTTTGATGACTGTCAAGGAGCAAATCTAACAGTGTTTTATACATATATATTTTATTAAAGGACAGGGGGAGGGGATCACAGGAGAATAATGGGCTCGGCACCGCAGCGGGCCATGGCCAAAAAGGTTGAGAGATACTGCTCGATGTTCAGTGTTAACTGGTGCACCATCATGCTTGGCTGTTTGTTACACACAGTATCATCAAACAAGCATATTTATCTGCTTTACCAGCATACTGTATCACTACGTTAGTACAACTGCTAAGGAATTAATGACAATTAAAGAAAATAATACAAAACAAACTGCCTAAGTAAAAACGTTTAAAGATGTATACATGCCTGCCATGTGCGCTTACCTGCTACCGCTAACTCAAGCAGGCAGGCTGAAACTCGATTTACCCATCCCAAAGCAACGAAAACCTAATTTGATTTGTGTGTTGCTGACGTCACTGTTATTTCACTACATAAACAGTGTAAACACTCTCTGTGGGATTAAAGTACCTTGAGCATAGAATGGCAAAACATCCCATCTGTTGACAACTTTTAAAGAAAACTGAAAACAATTTTCCATGCTATGAACTTTTTTCAAACTTTTCCACGCTGTTTTTAATGTTCCTGAAAATTCTGTTAACAAATAACACCGGATTTGTTTGCTATATTTCATTATGTAACGAAACAAATATTTATTATGGTAGCATTTTGAAGAGTTTGTAGTTTTTAGTTGGAACATTTTGCAATAATCAGTTGTAAACACAAAGTTTTGCCATTCTGCCCTCAATATACTACAGACGAACAAAGTAAAGAGCAGATGTACTAACAGTGTGTAGAGGTATGTCGGCTGTGTTGGTGACTAGTCTGAGGCTACTGTACAGTGTACCATGGACCTCCATCGGCAGCAAACTGTGATAAGCCAATGTCAGGTCATCTGTGTACATAACATCGTCAGCATTATAATGATCAGAATAACAATAAACAACAACTAAAAAGTTTAGCTGTCGCCATCAGATGCGGGGAACACAATAAGCACAATAAAGTAAAACGATAAACAGATAAGAAATATCACACACAGGTTACACACAGTGCTTAACTTGTACAAAAAAGCGGCAGTACTGTCAATTGAGATTGAGGGGTGTCAGGGAGGGAAATGAGTATGAGGTATCCCACCTACAGCCGACTACATGTGTAAGCAGGCAAAGATAATTCAGTAATTTCCTGCAGTTGAAAGCAGATGTTTAGCAATTTAAAAAGAGGGTGCGGCCGCTATGGGGCCATCCTTGCAGTTGAGTACGTGCGTGCTGCTGTACGTGCGTGCTGTTTTGGGGCTTTCTAGGCTTTCAGACGAAGGAAACGGCCGTTGCCATGGTAACGAGGTCACCCGGGGCAAGGCAGCAAGGGGTCCTTATGACACCTGCCAAATATGAAGTTGATCGGACAACAGTGAAGTTATGGGGATTTTTCGCCAACAACGCAATTAGCCGCCGTGACCTTGACCTTTGACACCTTGACCTTGAAACTGGTCCACGGGGAGCTCGTGTCCCAGGGACCCTTCTTACCAAGTTCAGTCTTCCTAGGCCATTCCGTTTTCCCTCTAGACGGAGGCACGGGACAGACAGACAGACAGACAGATGGACGGAACGGCCGTTGCCATGGCAACGAGGTCATCCGGGGCAAGGCGGCGAGGGGTCCTTATGACACCTGCCAAATGGGAAGTTGATCGGTCAACTGGCGGTGAAGTTATGGGGATTTTTTGAAAACTGCGCAATTAGCCGCCGTGACCTTGACCTTTGACCATTTGACCTTGAAATTGATCCACGGGGTGTTCGTGTCCCAGGGACCCTTCCTACCAAGTTTGGTATTCGTAGGCCTTTTCGTTTTCCCTCTAGGTGGAGGCACGGGACAGACAGACAGACAGACAGGATCAACACATGATGGGGCCTCCTTC
>Ga0056128_1007821_pt1 | contig 13489 bp, 6 predicted proteins | sample WorMetLIZISLAND2_FD_71113 | JGI IMG/M metagenome (GOLD analysis project Ga0056128, IMG submission 71113) | Marine gutless worms symbiont microbial communities from Max Planck institute for Marine Microbiology, Germany - Olavius geniculatus... ... | reverse complement strand
TCCCGAGATGGTTTACCTGCCCACAGGCAGTCACCCATCGCAGTATTAACCGGGCCCGGCGTACAGTAACTTCGCTGATCGGATCAGACGCGTTACCACTACACCACGCCTACCGCCCAATGCCATAACATGCCATAAAGAGACCCCCAACTCAACTCAACTCAACTCAATTCAAGATTAGAAAACGTAGCATTGCTGTGCGACATTCTCTGGCCGACCTCCTTCTTGTGATGGTCCCTGTTCGGCCTAACACGCTGAACACACATCCCCAATCTCATCTGTCCCATGCTCGTGACGTGCATAAAATGCATGCCGCCACCAGCTAATTCGAATCTGACGAAAAATAGTAAACGCTCGAGGTTAAATTGCCTTAAAATTATCGCGACAGAACGATACGGGCATTCGCATTATGACTACTACAGGGCATTATCTAAAAGTTCTGCAGGACTACGTGGGAAAACGACCTGTTCCGATTTCACCATGATTATCCTAGCGTACCGGATATGACGCAGATGTGACCGCGCCAATATTAAATCACGCCATCACCTGCAATTAACGCGTTTAACGCCATAAACCATCACTGTACGTGCGGGTGGTCTGCTGGTGAGCTACGATATAGCTGCGGGAGGTATTTTAAATCGAGCGAGGTCACTTTTAATGAACATAATTGAAAGCTCAGTCTATATGTTAATTCACGGCGAAGGTGACATTGAGTCAACGACAATGGGGAAATAAACCGAACACGAGACGAGCCTAAAGGTGGGCCTATCCGGTACACTGGCAAAAAACGGCACACACTCAAAATGCAAAAATCGACCGCGTGCAAACGCAAGTTTGCGGTTGTCTTTTCTTGTGTTTTTTTCTACTCTGCAGCGCGTACGATGCATGATGAGAATGCCGAGAGCCACGGTAGAAAGTTAGCACGTAGAGATGGCAATGTATACCGCAAGAATAAACCGACGATTATCTACAGTACCGTACAGTGATAACACTACATCCAGTAAAAAAACAAAGTAAATAACAACAAAGTTCTTCCCGAGCCTCACAAGATTATAGGGAGGAGCTGATCTTCATTTCTGTAACCGTTAGCAAAACCACAGCTTATGCGACAGTCTTGCGACTTACGGCGACCACGGCGACTTCAAATCGCCGACGGTCGCAGCAAATTGTAGCGTAGTCGCCGCTCAATCGCCGCCGAAACACAGATTGCAACGAATCGCAGTGTTTTTGCATTTTACTCGAAATGCGAATCTTTCGACTGTAGTGAGACTCTACAGCAAGTATACAGAGTGCGGCAAAAAAGTAGCCCCCTAAAGTTTTTCGCTGTTTTCTCAGCAACCGTTTGAAATTTTAATTATAAATTTTACCGTATTTATTTGGTGAAATGTTCTACGGCCAACTGCCAAGTAAAATGTGATTTTATTAAAAAATGACGAAGTTATAGATTTTTTAAACATAACCGCCTACTGATTTTTCAGCATTAAAAATGTTCAAGCTACAACACCAATTCAATAACATCGTTGAATCAACACAGTTAAGTAATAATCAGATGCCAAAATTCTATTGTCACTCTGAATGTTCAAAGCGTCCACCGCCAGCTCCAGGTTTTAACACAAGTTTTCAGTCGCTTAATTTGAGAAGTCTCTCACAACCTTGTCGATCGGTCCTTGTGGCAAGTTGCCCCAGAAAACCTGAAGCGCTTTCCTGAGTTCGGCGATTGTTTACGGCTTTATTTTAAGTTCTGTGGGCTGTGCGCTGTGTGCTGGCGCGTCGTCCTGCTGAAAGATGAACCCGGTGAGCAGCCGGCGACTGCTTTGAAAAAAAGATAATTTAGTGATAATTGTCTGTCCAATGCAATGCAATAGCATTGGACAGAGTATAAAATCATCAGTGTCCGTGCGTCCGTGCGTCCAACTTTTCTTAAGCTATTTCCTTCTATCTTCTATTTCCCTTTCCCTTCCCCTTTCCTTTTTCTTTCCCCTTTTCCTTCTCCTTCTTCTTCCCTTCTCCATTTCCCTTCCTCTTTTCTCTTCCTTTTTTCCTTCCCCTTTCTCTTCTCCTTTCCCTTTCCTTTCCCCGTTTCCTTTCCCCTTTTCCCTTTTCCTCCCCCTTTCCTTTTCTCTTTCCTTTTCCCTTGCTCTTCCCTTTCCCTTTCCTTCTTCTTCTCCTTCCCTTTCCCTTTTTTCCCTTCCACTTTTTCTTTTCCTTTAATTCTCCTCCCCTTTCCTCTTTCTTTTTCCCGTCTTCCTTCTTTCTTTCCGTGTCCACGTCCGTGCGTCCAACATTTGAGGCTTTATATCTCCATAACGGTGCAAGATAGACGCATGGTCACAATGGACCACACATAGAAAGTCGCCCATCGCGAGTCGAATGGTCACGTAACCGATGACGTCACGTGACCCCAAGATGTCAAGGTTGTGACCCCGTTATTTTCAAGGCGTCAATTAAACTTTTTAATTTTTACCACTGGCCAACACACCTCACTCATTTAATTTATACGGACTTTACTGTTAGCTATCGAGATGCATTGGACAGACTCTGTGTTCGTTTGAACAGTATCTTGTTTATAAACATAATAAATTATTGTTTATCAAAACGTTACTGTAACGTCATCGGCAGTAATGTGGTAACCGGTTTTTGAATATTAAATAGCATTTTAGCTTGAACATTTTAATGCTGAAAAATCGGTAGTCAGTCATGTTAAAAAGTTTATAACTTCGTCGTTGTTCAACATAACCAAATTTCCTTCGGCAGTTAAATGTAGGACGTTTCATTAAATAAATCTGTAAAATTTCAAATTAAAATTCCTAACGGTCGCTAAGAAAACAACAAAAAACTTTAGGGGGCTACTTTTTGCCGCACCTTGTACTGCGACTAAGGAGACCGACTGCGACCGCATTCGCAGTACGGTCGTTCATTATTGTAGTACGCTCGTTTTGTGGTCGCAGTACGGACCGCACAGTCACAGTGCAGTCGCAGTACACTCGTGCGACCTCGGATCGAGTGCATACAGACAGTAGACCGAGTGCACTGCGATCGAAAAGTCGCCGAGAGGTCGGCGAAAAATTTTGAACAGTTCAAAATTTATCAGCGACCAACGGCGACCGTACATTGACTGTGCGACCGACCACGACCGCAATGCGACCGTACTGGGACCTTGCTGCAATCTGCCGCGATTTGGTCCAAAAACTGGTCACAGTACGGTCGGTGACTGGGGTATTACTCTTGCGAAACCACGGCGTAACGCAGTGTGCACGCCATATAGCTTACTCGGATTCAGTAGTGTGAAAGACTCGTTTTGCCCATGAAAGATGGCCAGGCTGAGTTGAGCCCGGTAGCGAGGTGGGGTAAACGCCCAATGCTAAGCCAGCCAAATGTAAAGCATTACATGTTGATAAAGCCGAGGGTTCGATAAACTAAAAAAGTCAAATTATTTAAGGCGATCTCATGAACACGTTCAAATTCAGTGTCTAGTTGTTGGGCGGAATCGCTCTTGCAGCGCAAGCGATTCCGGTTATTCCTACACAGTTCTCCGTAGCGTGGTCTGTCTGTCGTCTGTCTGTCACATTCGTACCCCTGCCTAAACCGTTCGACAAAAAAAATAATGGGGGTCAAACCCCCAGCCAAAATTTGTTGCCAATTGTCTATTTACGATTCACCAGGTGGCAGCATCAATCAGCGATTTCGCGTTCTACGGAATTACTTCGCTGCTTGTTAGCATATCTGTGTCAGTGAGAAGAACGTGCGTTTTTTGTGCGCGGCTGCGTCGAGTTTGCGGTCTGCGGTCTAAGTACTTGTAGCACACCTGCGATGCGCTAACGCCATTTTAGCGCGAGAACATTGAGCAGCGAACGAGCGGCGTAGAGATGACAACTTGATGTATAGGGTCACGGCCCGACGAGCCTCGACGCTCAGCAAAAATAATAGAGATGTCAATCGAACCGAACTAGAGCTGAAAAGCAACCAGTACACGTAGAACTCGAACCAAATCGAACCCGTGGTCATAAAACCCGAACGGAACAAGAACATTGTTGCTTGGGTTCTAAAAAGTTACCAGAAGTTCAAGCTACTGACAAACTGTCATACATGCAACAAGCGACTTCGGATTATGTCTGATCAGCCAAATAAACAGGCTTACAACACGTAATTAACGTGTTGGCATTAATTTACCGCACAGTGGTTACATAGCAGGTTTTTAAAGAAGGGTCAACTTAAAACTTACGTATTGTCAAACGTTTTAGAACCCTCACAGATCCGACCCGAACCTAACCGAACCCCAGCAGTGAGGGTTGTTCCCCACCTCTAAAAAAGTCCCTCCGTCCGTCCGGCGTTACTTACTAACTCGGTGGTGAAACGGCTCGGCAACGGTGAGCGAATGTGTGTGGTCGGGTCGCTAGGTGATGTCGGATGCTTCGTCGACTTCTGTCCCTGCGGGTCTTTTTGCAGGTTACTACACACACGTCCGACAAACTAACGCTAACTGAATCGACAGCGCTCAATGCCGGCAACTTCAAGGCATCATCGGCGGTCGACGAGAGGGCCTACGTCAGCAACAGACCGTACGCTTGATGACAGCAGCCTCCGTTGAAGGCACACCGCCACCGATCATAGGCCTCTATGATTGATGAACGCGTTCAACTTGTCTTTCTTCGGCAACTAAAATTCGTTTTTTGTTCGATTATGCTTGAATTTTAACCCAAATTGTGGCCGATTTTGAATTACACTGATTTCTTGCTGTAATTAATTCTAAACAGCTAATAATTTCATTGATCACAAAGCCAAAACGAATTGACGAAATACATGTAGTAGAGGCCTAGTATAAGCCTACTGTACAACAATAATGCAAACTGCAATGCAAAACAACAGAATCGGGCTTTTCATTGATAACCGAGCGGAAATATGTCTTTGCCTTTATGCTTTAAATCACCTTAAGCCGATGTCCATAGCGCTTATTATCTCCTGTTGATAATCACTGCACGGTATTCATGAAATGTGTTGGAACACACATTTCATCACTTTACTAACGCTAAAGATATCAATGAGCAATGCCCCATTTATGGGTCCGGGGGCATAGAAACAATGCTATCTAGTCTATCTAGTCATATGAGCTTATATGTTAAACAGACAGCTATAGGGCTAGTACCGTTAACCCTACAATAAAACCTTAATCCCAACAACGCTTAACACAATTCCCTATAATCCGACGTTACACCGCCATACAATCCAATAATCCCAATTCAGTTCCCGTCTCCTAAGCATCCTGTCACTGCAGTGTTTGTAAGAAGTTTACAGCATAGGTTACGGACAGTTGTTATATTTTGTAGAAATCAGATATGGATTATATTTCACAGTATTATATTGAAATACGAGATTAAACGCTGAGTGACAGTGACTGAAAACACAAGAAGTATATAAGTCGTGTCGTGAAATAGAAGCAATTCACGTGACATTTACAAGAAAAAGACGTCAAAATACCACGGACAAGATTAACATTTAAATACCGGGCGAATCTTACACGAGCAGCTATGACAACGCGAACGGTCTGCCACCAAACCAAACTAACAATCGATCGATCCAGATCAACAACAAAATATGGTACCGAGACCAACCGCGTATGAAGCAAGCCACATGGCCTACAAGCTGATCTGCTCATGCTGTTCGTAAGACATCAGTTACACTATCAGAATCGCGTTTCTGAAGGTCTACTCTACATCGTATGTCGCCGGATGAAAAGCGCTGCAGAGCGGATGCGTGTCCACGCAACGGACTTCGGTCCACATGGAATCGTTTTCTCCTTTTTTCCGCGCTCAGGAGTCTCAGGGACCTATCCTGTGTTGAGTGTGAAAATGATCACACGGCAGACTGAAACCAAACATCACCGGCATATCTGCTCAGAGTGACAGACGTTGATGCCATCGTTGTAAAACAAGGCATGTGATTTCGTTGCATCTTCCCCGCCCGGCGCCGCGGTTTCAGCTGCTGTGCTGCAAGACGTCGGCGTTTCTCCTTATCTGAACGCCGTCTGAAATGTCTTCGTAGTTAACACAACATAACCGACCGGAGGCCGTCGCCGGCGGACAAAGTAATCTACAGCCGATAATGCATACGCTGGCCGCTGATTCTAATAGTCGGCGAGCGCGGTTGGTTTTTTGTCTCTACGTCTGTGGATTTTCATAGACGCCGCGGGCCGAAAGCAGCAACGTACATATCGATAATCTGTATCACAATTCATATCCGCCGCCGACGATTTTTAGCAAGATTCATGACACAGCTGCTGCACGGTGGACTTGCACCGCGTTCACCTGTGTCAGGTGGCAGGTAAAACTGTGTGATCACACAAGGCAGGTGACGCTCCGTCCGTAGCTATGTATAGGACTGTAAAAAAGAAAGTCCGCATGTCTGTGGATCGGAGATCATTGATTTGGACACCATGCAGGAATCTCCACATGCATCCACAATCCACATGCATCTGTCTTCGTTGAACGCAATCCGCAGTGAATATTCCTGTCCATTGTTTGATGTCGTCAGTCAAACGTCTTCAACGTCTTCCCCACTGGCGTCGTAGCGGGGGGGGGGTAGCGGGAAGCAGAAGAGGCAATTGCCCACCCTAAATTTTTGGCTGTCAGAAAACTGTCGGAATATCTTCTTCTTGTCGGAAAATATCTGGTTCAAAAATGCAAAATTTGGGGATGAAAACCCACGTTCTAAAAACTTTAAGAGCACAATTAACATTTTGAGCGCCCGTAATCTCCTCTGTCGGAACTGCAACTGTCTGTCGGAATTCTGTCGGAAATTTGTCGCGTCTGGCAGAAAATTGCAATTTTCTGCCCCGCCTACTGTTTTAACCGACGACGCCGCTGGTCTTTCCCGACATCTGTTCGAGACGACGAGCGCATATATCCCGGAGCATCAATCACATGCCAACAATCCAAACAATTTTGAGATGGTTAATGTTTGTTGTTTCGACGCTTTGGATATTTATATTTTGCCGCCAGAGTAAAAATGCGGCCGCCCGGTGCGATGCATCGTCTCGCTGTAAACATGGCGCGAGTTTAGAACACAAATAATAGGTTTATCTCTGGCTTAAACGCTCGACATCTTAATGGCGACAAGACCCGCTCACGACGATAGTTTTGCTTTGACGATTTTTGCTGTCTTTGTGGAACCAAACAGATTGCCAGCAAGGGCATTCCATTGTCTCTAGATTACAAGTCAGTGTGACCAAAAGTGGACGTACAACTCAAAAGAAGACACCATGTATCAAACGAATACAGCTAAAATAACAGGAAATCGCGCAAGCAACGAGAGACAAAACAACATTCTGGGAAAGTCTCACATTAGCCTCATTGTCTCACATGAAAGACGGACAGCAGAAAAAGAACGAAAGAAAGAAAAAAAGATTTGCCAATGCCAGCAACAGGGCGGTGGTAGCTGCCCTGCCTCCTTCCGCCGGAAGTTGGACTCGCGTGAATCACTAAGCTCTTCCGCGAATCGATCAGGTAGCCAGCCAGACGCTCGTTGTGGCATGCCGCGGTTCAGTTAAACTGCAGAACTGTTCTGTGTTTTAGGACATAGCAGTAAACAATGCGCGAGGTGATAACCGTACGAATTAGTAAAACACGAACGCGGCAGCGTAGCGGCGCTTCCAGTTGTGTGGTGGTAATTTTTCGTTTGGCGAAACATTTCCTCCTTCGCATTACCCTAGAGGTAGCCCCCTTTTAATAAAGCTAGGCGTCCGGGAAACGTTGTAAACTCCGCAGCGGGGTGGGGCCTCGAACTCAAATTCAGAGCATTTTGTAACCGCATCTGGTGACATCAGGTTAAGTATTTTTAATGTTCAAAGGAAAAGAGGTTAGACTTTTTATTTTTTTTGGGAACGCTACTGTGTCATCGTTCCCTGTTGTTCTGATACTACTTGGGGGGATCTACGACGTCCCCCCCGCGTACCCACGTCGACTAGACACTATAGATGGTTGCCTCTACGCTTGGTTTCACTCCGTTCCAGGTGCGCAGCTGGAAAACAGATCGACGACCGGTCGCCACCACCGATCCCTAGCACCGACAGACCTCTACGCTTGGATGCGTGGTAACGAGCCTGCACGAGGTCTTGCGGCGATGGTGGAGTTCTGCAAGCCAGCGAGCAGAGACCCCGGGTGTAGGACATTTCCTCTGGAAATATACCCCGGAGTTTCTCCCTCGGGACGTTTCCACAGCCGGACGTTTTCCCTCCCGTTTCTGCGACACCCGGACATTCCGCCCTCGTTTCTTTGTCACAAGCAAGGTACGTGTATTCTGTGTCGCGTTGCAGGCCAGGAGGGAACGTCTTAGACCTTCGAAAACGGGCGGAAAAAATGTCCGAGGGGTAACGTCCGGAGCTGAAATGTGCAGGGGAGTAATGTTCGTCTCCTCAGAGAGACCAGAGCCCATCACAACTCATGTACGCACGCGACCGCTCGCTATCCCGTCAGTCGTCGCTTATAATCCACCTAACGTCGAGGCATCATGAGCGTGCGTGTGTGGTCCCTGGACTCGCTCGCTTTTTCTGTCTCTCCGCGTTTTTTCCTTCTTCCAGTCCCTCGCTCTGCGTGTCTGTCCGTCCGTACAGTACGCGTACTTGGCAGACTGTGTTTATGGCCGGCCGTTTCCGGAAACGAGCGGCATGCTAGCAATGCACGCTTTAACTTCTGTATTGCAAAATGACGTCACGAAAATAACTTCGTGGAGAGTGAAATGAACGAATTGGCGTTCCGACTATTCTGTTTGGGGGCGTCTTCATTCACGTATAGCTCTGTCATAGGCTTCCGGTATAACTGTGCGTGCTTGGCACCTGTGCAAACTCTTTTATTGTATCGGGCGAAGGCGTCTTGACAAACTACTGATAAAGCTGTACACTTCTGCTTTCTGTAAGGTTTTGTTAATCGTCCGGTAAGTAAGTAAGTAAGTAAGTAAAGTGTAAATTTATATAGCACATACTCAAAAAGATCTCTAATGTGGTACTTGCTTAGCACTGTTACACACCTGCCAGCCGTGTCCCTTTGTCTTACCACAACTTCACTTAGCCAGCGGCAAAGCTATTCCTGACATCTTCCCACAAAAACTCGGGGTGGAACGTACTGCCACTCGCTACAACGTCTACAACAAGCGACCGCAACTACATGATGTAGCGACGAAGACGCACAAAGGACGCACCCATTGACGAGGCTAATAGATGCCAGCTAATTACATTCGCGCTATTGTTAGTACGCGCAAATTTCTCACAATCCGACATTCAACACGACTCGGAGCAGTTCTGTAAATAATACAGAATTTTCCGTGTTCGTGCTTCGATTGTCAAGCAAGGTTTGGGGGTAAAATTCCCTCCATTGGCTACTAGGATATTCTGTGCTATAACAGAATGCGTGACGTACTGACAAACGTATCGTATTAAAACCCAGAAACATAAGTCTTATATCTCCACTAATACAGGTGTAAAGTTGCCTGATTGGGCGAAAAAGCGCCAATTGGACAATGAGTTTATTCGCACACTTGCGGCTTCAAAAATAGCCGAATAGCTAAATATCGGTGCAGTGCAAACAGTGAACAGAATAAAAAAGCAGTCCATAAATGCAAAATAACACAGTCTATGAGTACATAAGTGCAAACAGCAAAAATAATAGTCCATACTAAAAAACAAAGATACAACTAGAACTATAGGTGGGATTATATAGGTGATTGGTATTTACTGAAAGCGAAATTTACAAAGGATTGAAACTTTTTTGTTTGTGAGGTTGGGCGTGAGAGGTGTAGTGGAACGTAGCCTGGAAGTTACAGAAGTGTCGCGATGGGGTGGGAGGAGGTGATGTAGACATGAAACCGGATTGCACATTTTTTGGAAGAAAAATTTGGAATATTCATCTCGCCTGTTTTTTAGTTATTTTATGTTAGCGACAAATAACAAGTTAGGATATGACATGCCACGAGCAAAGATGAAGATGATAATGTACTGTTCTCTTTTTTATTGATTCCAACTGCTCAGTTTGCGTGCGAGTGATAGAGTAGTGTCAGACTAGAGAAGCATACTCTAGAATTGGGCGGATTGCTGCCGTGTAAAAATGCAGTAATTGGTGTGGTTGGATGCCTGCTCTTTCCAATTGTTTAAGAAAATACAGTCGTTTGCTGGCTTTGGATATAATGGTAGGGCCTAATGATGTGTGTGGTCCAGGATAAACTAGCATCCAGATGAAGGCCAAGCAATTTAAAGTCAGTGACGCGTTGAATTGGGCCAGCTGCTGTTGAGAGGACAGGGATGGATGTCAAATCGATTTGGTCAAGGAGCATTTCTTTGGTTTTTAGATGTGTTTAATTCCATGTCATTTTGATAGTCCAGATAGGTAGTGAACTCAGGTAGTCTTTCATATTGGAAGGAGTGTTTGGCAGCCGCTAGCGACCTAACAGTTGGCTTTGGCGTCTTGCTTGCTATTTTTTGAGCGACATTTTAATCAATGGTTTCCAGTGAATTACATACATGCAAAAACAACATAAAATGTGCTACTTTTCGCCAGTCTTGGGAGACGTGACTTTTAAAAAATCTGGCAACCCTGAAAGGCATACGCAAATATAAAAACAACGTCGCGTGTAAAAGACAAGTTTTCTAACGTATGCTGCAGAAAAAAACGTCATCGTCGATCAACGTGTATACGGTGATGAACTATAGTAACGTTTAATTTCCTTTCATGTCCGTGCGGTGAGATGCTTAATCTAGTGACTTTTGCTAAAAGTTACATTGTCATGGCATAAACGCAAACATCGTGCAAGATACTAATAGTAAACTGGCTAGTTACAAGCTGATATAACTGGTTTTGTCATTTGCTAAGACGCAATGCGCGTATTAGCGAATAGATCAAAGCAAGCGCCAACTCGGCTGCCAGCGTTGCTGCATGTGATAGTAAGAAAACAGGCCTCAGTTGTATTTGCTTCAGTTGTTTCAGTTGCGTATCACCGCACCACACAGCATGATACGGCAACGCATAACGCCAGTGGCGCATCCAAGGCAGATGAAGAGAATGCATTGCAACCACTCTGCGACAATCGCTCTTGCAGCGCAAACGACTCCGCCTACTCCTACACATTTATCTGCAGCGTGGTCTGTCTGTCTGTCGTCTGTCGGTCACATTCGCGCACCCTGCTTGAACCGTTCGACGGATCCAATGGCCCCAGGAAAAATTTATTTGCAAATTGCAGCCAAATCATCAGTGCTACGTTGCCACCTGGCGAATGTAGACAAGAAGCGATTCCGCCTTTTGCCAAATTACCTTAATCCGTGTTATTATTACTAAGTACTCAAGAGTCAGAGAGCACTAACCCCGTCATATGGAGAATAATAGTAAAGTACGCCGTGCCGATATTCATTCAACTGCATTACAGCTGTGAACAGGAAAAAAGCCGGAAAGTTAGAAGTCTGCCACGCAGTCCTGCAGATTTAGACAGACGTCCGGAAGCTGACCAAGCGTGTGGCTGTCAGTGGTCAAAGTAAAATTGAAGAGGTGGGAGAACTCTATCTCCCATTCCCTGTCACCTTTCTTTTCCTTTCTGCTTGCCAGCAGCAAAACAAAGAATATTTAATTGCTGTATTTAAACACTGACTTTAGTCATGTAAAGAATTTCTTTCGGAACATTTTGCTGAAAACCGCTTGACTTTATGACGTACGGTTGCAAAATTATGGTGCCATAAACTTTGTGCAGTTTTTGGAACACCCTGTATATACAACTAGGGGGTCTGGGAAGCGCTGTAAGCTCCCCCAAAGGAAATCGGGGCGGAGCTCCAGCGGAAACCGAACTTGGTGCAGTTTAGCGTTAAAATGTGACACACGCCAATTTTTTTTCATTTTCCTGACACCTTCTTGACCACAGGGTCAACTATACAGACTGAAAATAGAAGGTGAAGAAATCGCGTTTCGCCTTACTTCAACCACTTTGACTAGTGACCCTCGGACTAGTGACCAGTAACCTAAGTGACTGACTATCTCTATGACTAACCGTGGACGTGGCAGCTATGTTGCGACGGCGGCGACTGGTCGGTTGCGTTGCGTGGATAGATGACGTGTTCTGCGAGCAGCTGCTCGTTGTCGTCTCTGCCACTAACGCTGACGTTGCTCGACGCTGAGTCCAACGGCTCTATGAAGAACCAGTCCCCATCCACGTAGATCACACCGAGCTGCACGCAGACAGTAAGCAAGTAAGTAAGTGAATTTTTTTACTGACAACGTGAGCGCAAAACATGAAAAATAAACATCGGAAAAACTGCCGAAACTTAAAAAAGCAGAGGTCAACAAAGAAACATTTAAAACTTACAGGCACAACTGGAGAGCTAAAACCGATGTCCACGGGGACGTAGTTCTGTTGTTTCAGTTTAGTTCATTTATTTCGCTCTATACGCGCCTTAATGCAACCTAGCTCGAGAGGGGAGGGAGCGGTACAACAAGTGTCTGGCCGATCTGTTAGCGAAAGATCAATCGATCGATCAATCAGCCAATCAGCTGAGCGGGCACCTGTCAGCGCGTGGCTGCCGGACATGCGCCACCGGCGCCGATGAAATGTCCACTCAACCTGCAGGCAAACAGAGACTTGTGGCAGAGCAAGCAAAGGGGGCAATTGCCCACATCCAAATTTTTTGGCTGTCGTAAAATTGTCGTTAAATCTTCCAAAAAGTGAAAAATTTGGGACTAAAATCCTTTTTTTGTAAAATCCAAAGGGCAAAAGTAAAATTTTGAGCACCCATACTTTTCTCTGTCCGAAATTTGCAGCTATATGACGAAAAATTGCAACTTCTTGCGCCGCCCAGTTTTTTTGACCCACGACAAGCTGGAAGCAAACAGTGTTGCGAGCTAGCTGACTGACCACAGGCTGGCAGAGGTTAAACGATGTCGGCACCCGGTCAACGGACCACGAGTTTGCAGCAAGAAAACTCGGCCCCGGACATTGCTGCCGCGAGTAGGGGATTGTCAAACACTTGCTGAGTACGACCAAATTAAATTAATTTGCAATACCCAACCGACCAACTGGACCTACCAATTTCCATATTTCAGTACAATAAGTAAACACATTATAATTTGTATTCAAGACTTCAAGTGAGCTAGTGGTGATCATACGAGCACCACTCAACCTCGCAGAGTGTCAGAGTTTGAGCAATACACACACACGTCACAAGTTGTAAAATTTTGTCGAAAATATAGCGATTAAACAGAGAAATGGGCTAGGGTTGTGTCGTGTGTTTGGCGGATAGTTCACGCCGGTTCACTAATATAATATCGCATTGCTACACAGCTGTGCATAGCGCAGAGAGGCCTCATAATTTCACAGTATTAACTTTTATACCTCTGAAAAGATACCAAGCAGGGGCGGCGATTATAGGGGGGACGGGGGGGACGCGTCCCCCCCAAAAATTTTGGTTGGGGGGACGCAAATGCAAGCATCCCCCCAACAATTGCCACTTTTAGCCATGTCGTCCCCC
>Ga0056128_1007819_pt1 | contig 13490 bp, 8 predicted proteins | sample WorMetLIZISLAND2_FD_71113 | JGI IMG/M metagenome (GOLD analysis project Ga0056128, IMG submission 71113) | Marine gutless worms symbiont microbial communities from Max Planck institute for Marine Microbiology, Germany - Olavius geniculatus... ... | reverse complement strand
AGTATCTCTCATTTCATTTTTCTTTTAAACATTTCAGTTCTTTTTAGTTTATGTGCTAGATTAAACTGACAGTGTGTTTGTCAGTTTTTGAGTGCAAATTTTCCATTGTATTGTATTGTAACCTGGAGCCCCTCTGCAAAAAATTTTTATGCAAAAATAATGCATTTTTGTGGAAAATTTTCACTTGGTTAGTAACATATATCCAGTCAATAAGGAAGAGGGAGATGGCAGCTGCCCCCTAAATCCACCACTGGCAACACTGTAATATAATTCACATAAACAATTAAATACACAAACATGCTCATATAAATCAGCAGTTAAATTAAGCCAAAACGGGCTGGGACAATGTTCTGCAACATGCATCTGGCATTCCAGCACCGAAAATTGCCGTTCCACCCCCTGAAATTTTAGATTACAGCTTACTGCGAAATAAGTTCGACTTGACTGTCCATGGTGTACTTTTTCGTCTGATGATTTTCGGGAAAATCATCAAAATAATCGCCACCAGAGATCAGATTTTTATTATTTTATAGCTTGAATGCACCAAATTCTACCTCAGCTGGTGCTCTGCCACAGACCCCAGTAGAGAAGCTTACAGCACTCTCACAGACCCTTTAAAAGAGCTTACTTCTAAGCAAAGAATGAAAAGGGGAGAAAAGAAAAATAGATGAGCGAGAGTAAATAGAAATAGAAGAAAAAGAAAGAAGGAAACGGAGGGGAAAAATGTAGAATTCCACCACCTATTTTTGAGTAATTTAACCACTGACGTGAATCCAAACAGGTTAGTGTGGAAATGTTCACTTGGCAACGACAGATGACAACTGGTCTCTAATGCGGCCGAGACCATCTAACATAGTGTCCAGAGTTTGTTGGGATAACTCAACATTTACACACTCGGTCGCTGGTATACCGCCACCTGCTGATCCTGGTTCTTGAATCTAAACATGACACATACCTCACTCACATTGCACACCAACGAATTTATCAAACAAACTCATCTTTAACGTAAGCTGCAGTGGTCGTTATTACTTTTTATGTGTAAGAGCATATAGTGCTAAATGGCACTAAAGTGGCTTAAGAATCGTTCCATCAGTGCCTAGGTTCATGGTGTGCAAATAAAACTACATAATTAGATATCACACAAAATACGCAAAAATGCTACTCAGCGTTCAATGGTGAACAAGCAAACTACAATAATATAGACATTATTTAACTTAATAACTAGTTAACTTCTGTCAAAATATCTAAGACTGATAAGAAACAAAAAGTCTTAAAATTCTCATGACTTTTCTCTCAAGACCAAGATCAAGACCAAGACTCGAAATGCCTTAAGACCAAGGTTACAACAAAGTGCAGTTTTACGACCAGGTATAGCAAAACCGTTTCATCTCTCATCTTTAGTTTGACTGGCACATAGTCCCGGCCACTGCTAAAGGTTGTGGTCTCAAGACTGCAATATGCAGTCTTAAATTCCACGATCTTGTCCTCTGATCTTTTCCTTCTAGCAAAATAAACTTGAAACTTATTAGTCACTGGTTGAAGTATGCAGCAGTTTGCTTACATTTGACTTATTCTCTTCGAAAAGTGCACGATAATGACAATCAAATTTATATTCACCATTAGTTCATGAATTCAGAAGAAATGCAGGTTTGACGTTTACCTGAAGCTGTACAAGACACGTTGGGACTGACATGCGTGATAAACTATCAGATGACATCTTTATATCAACTTGCCAGTCAAAGTCAATGAGCCTTGGCAGGAAAACTGTGCACACCAACCCCAACCAAACAACTGCACAACTACATTACTGCAAACAATATACATCGTAGCTGTTCAACAGATTAGCAAGCATCTGAAAAAGTGAAGACAGACAACAAAAAAAACTACACGGTGTTTTTTTCTTTCTTTCATAATTCACTCAAATGATGACCAATTTTCATGAAATTTTTAACAACTGTAGCTGAGAAAATACTAATTCAAAATATTTCAACAAAATGTGGCAGTTGATTAAATATTCTTTGCTAGTCGTGACGTAACGCTGACGTCATAATGTGTCACAGGTACAAGCTTGCAAATCTCAAATCGTGTTGTCAGTTGCTACCCTGCTCCAATGGTAAAAAACCTGGTTCATTGATGACAAATTCTTGAACTTTTACAGTTGCAACCATAAAAAACGTGCAAAGCAATCGCATTTACGTGTCTGCGGGGATAGTTAGACTTTCACATGTTCGAGCAAGACAGTGCACTAGAACACCGAGCTTGTGAGAAGGTTGAGTTTTTGGATCATGAGATGCCTGACTTCATGTCCCCATGTTGCTAAGTGCTGACACGATAAACATTTTTATCAGCGAACCAGATTAAGTTCACCATCAAAGCCGGGTAGCACCAGTTGAGACTAGCAAGCTCGTACCCGTGACACATTAGGACGTCAGTGTTACATCATGACTAGCAAAAAAATAATTAATCAACTGCAGTAATTTGTTGAAATATTTTGAATTAGTATTTCGTCTGAAACAATCAATGAAAATTTCATGTAAATTGGTCATCATTTAAGTGAATTATGAAAGAAAGAAAAAGGGGTTGTTTTTTACAAACACCGTGCACAGAATCAAGAGTTCGTGCCGCCACCATTATGACACACTTTTGGCCTCATGCTGTAATCCAATAAACAGAATAATAACCTCAGCAAATAACTTGCAACATTTAACAAAAAAAACATTTCAAAGAATATTACAGATTTCATTACCTAAATTATCAGCTGCATGTAGCTTCCATTGAGGAAGTCGCTGGATGATTATTTTCACCAGAAGTGCCGATAAGTTCTTGTTAAACTCACCTGCAACAGTACACAATGGCAAAAACTGCTATTTGTTTGTTAGCATGTTGTTATTATTATGTTACAAAGTCGTCAGCATTTTAACACAGGCAATGTTGGCTGGATCACAAAAAAGCATCTGGCACGCAAAATCATCTGTATTAAATAAATAAATAAATAGGTATCAAATCAGCTCAAAATAGCTAACAGATATTGAGAAAACAATCAACTGGCTGTATGAGGCTTTGTACAGATTTGCCAACTCTGTTGTTGGGGACTTCCAATGACCCCCAAAAAAACAAAATTCCAGGCTTTTCCAATAAAATTTTTTCAATCAAAAACACTGCCATTTCTTTCTGGCCAATAACAACAGCGAACAAACTCAGTGAAGACTAAACACAGCAAATTTTATCAATTGTATGACAATGGCTTAAGGTGTCCTAATCTTAATAGTACTTTTGCTCAGCTGAAGATATCGAGTGTCTCGAACGAGGCCAAAGTAGAACTACAAAATTGGTAGGAACTTAGAAAAAAAGCCATAAGAAGAAAGACTGCGAGTTTTAGAGCTTACCACATTTGAAAAAGATGGTTGAGTGGAGACCTAATCAAAACGTACAAGATAATCTCCAAGAAAAAGAACATTAAACCTACTCAGTTTTTCAAATTCGCAGAAACTGGTCATGACCTAAAAGGGCACAGTTTAAAATTGTCTCGGGCAAGAAATACAAGTCGTATCCGTCAAATGTTCTTCAGCCAAAGAGTCGTGACAGACTGGAATCAACTTCCTCAGCATGTCATTGAAGTACCGTTCACCAACACTTTCAAGAATAGACTCAACAAGTTTTGGCAACAAGATATGAGCATTTAAAGCAACTGCTTCTCTGCTCATCAACATACAAGTACAAGTACAAGTACAAGTAGCAGACTGACTAAACACATCGAATTAACCTCCTGTGAAGTCCACAATATTTTCCAAGACTTTGTACAAACTCTCTTAGCAAGCAACAAGAACCAGCAGAGTCAGACTTGCTGAGATACCTGGAAAGAGTGCGGCAACCTCCGCTCGCTCCAGAGATCCATGAAACAGAGCATTCCTAATCAGAGAACTCAAAGCTGACATTAGCTGCAGTACACACATGACAACTTACTATCACTTGTAACAGTTTTCACAAGCAAAGGCAGAAACATTCAGCCCAACGATGACATCATGCAAATGTGTGCGCTCTTGTAAACGCTCATCGGTGAAAACTTGAAACCAAACATGATTCACACTGTGGGTACAGTCAAACCTGTGAGGCTTAAAACACATCTCCATAATTTTTGTCTGTGTGAAAATACCCTGAAATGTGTAGATACAAAGTTTTACTTATTTATCTTTTAGTCCGCAGAGTAGGGCACTTTCAGATGGAGTCGTGCAAATGACTTCACAATATCATGCACTCAGTTGTGTACGCTGTGTCCATGTCTACGTTGTAGTGGTGTGAGTTCATGTTATAGTGCTTCAAACATAGTTTGGGTCCCCAATGTTGAGCAAAATAAACTATAGTCCCCATAATTCAGCCAACAGCAAGTACGTTTTAGAGCCTATTATGACTTCCGCAACATTTTGAGACCTCACAGCATCAGTCATGCTGCATCAAGTTTATAATTTATATGTAACACAACAAGATGACAACAAGGTTATTTTAGTAACTAACACATTAGTTAGTAAACTAAACTGCTCATACAACTAACAACTATTACACTTGTAGAAGAAATCGCCGCCACACTGGTGTACTCTCCGGTCCCAGCAGTGATCTCCCACAGTCGTGGGGTTGCTCCTCAAGCCCGTAGGCTGTGTGTGTGTGTCATCGACAAGAAACATAATCAAACTCAGTGGATAATGTTAATCATCTATTAAATGCAAGCAACAACTGACAGACTAACTCTGGACTAACTCTCAACCTAGTGCCCGATCTCCGTCTTCTTTTTATAGTTCCACCGAAAGTGGCGGGGCTAGTGGTGGGGCTATACTTTAAGCTGAAGCCCCGCACCAATAAAGTGGCGGGGTTAGTGGCTGGGCTCTACTTTACATAGGACTGAAAATGTGGAGTTGTGGCAAGCCACCCCACCGCTGGGCAGGCACCCACCCCACCACGTAATTGGGCAGGGCTGGGACCACACCACCATGACAGGACAACTCTACACACTAGTACCTCTTGTGCTTCGATATCTGACTGCAGAGACAACATCTGCTGGACAAACGAAGTGACAGCTTCAGGATACACTTTGGCATTGCGCAGTATAAAGGCTTCGTTGCAGAGACGCACAACAGACTCCTTTGTTGGCGCCTAAAATAAGCAAGTCAGCAGCAAACAGCAACAATATGCAAAAAACATTATAAGAAACAAAAATCATGTATTAGTATCTTGTTACATTTGTTTACTGCTGAGAAAGATGTTTGTGCTATCACAAAATTTCCCCACCGATTCCTAAGTCTAGCTATAACCCTAAGCCTAGCTCTATCTCTAAAATTAACCGTATCTCTCTAACCTCAACCGTAACCCAGTCCTGAAACTAACCGTATCCTTAACCCTAACCCTAAGCCTAGATTGCTGTTTTTAACTTCCTAGTAGGAACTGACACTTTTGCGATAAGGCCGAAATACTGATGCAGGCCAACTGTGCCACAAAAATGAGTAAAGATGATTACCCACGTGGTAAGTTACAGTAATTTTAGGCTAAAAGATTATGGTGAAATAAGTTTTGATAGCGTTGTTTCCTTCCGTTTGTCCCCAAATCCCCTGTTCATAGAGATAAATAGTGGGGTAGGCTGTTAAATCAATACACAAAATTCACTAACGCAGTGGCTATGTTTACACCTAGATGTAACAATAGTTCTCTGGCTATGTTTACGCCATTGTTAGTGTTGGCCTAACAATAGCTAAATAAGTGGTGCTAGCATTTCACACAAGCACACAAGTGTTAGTGTGATTGTTTTGAGTTTAGTATTATGGTAAATTTTAGGTTAGGGGTACAATTAGCATTAGGTTCAGTGTATTTCAGAAAATTATGTGACAAGATATGAATATTTATTATAACGAATATTTATATCAGTTATCTCCACCAGTAAAATGGGAATGTTATTAAAATGGGAATATTAAGTGTAATACACTGGTTATAATTGACTACAGACGTGGCAGGCATTACGCGGCCGACTGCATGGCACGCCCGTGATATTCTGTTATAAGGCTGAGGTCATAAGTTTGCCAGCTGTCATGAGGGCATGCATCTGCGGTGGTATGAGCACATGCGTACCCTCGTACCACCCCAGTCTCTTACGGCAGTATGCACCATCGGACGTCGAGACACTTCGCGGTGCAGTGTCTGGACCATTGACGTTATTTTCCGTCTGTGCGGACGGATAATTTGTATGCCAACCTGATGCTATTTTCCGTCCGGCATGGTTAGACAGAAAGTAAAACTGTATGAACACTATTTTCTGGCCCTGCATGTAGAATCAGGTACGCCCATAGGCTATGTGGGCTCATAACCCAACATCAGTCTATGAAGCCATTGGGACATTAATTAGTCAAAAAAGTGTTTACACCAATATAGGCGTAAACGGTGTCATAGCATTTCGCCTAATCGCTCCCTCAGTTGGGTCTAATGCAGAGCCCCAACCGAAATCGAACTAGGGTTAGGGTTAGGGTTAGGGTAAGTATACGACGCGAAATGAGATTAGGCAAAATGAGACGACGCCCGTCGGATACCTACTTACGCTCGGCCAAAAAAATGGTACAGAAAAAATGATGAACGACAAAACAAAGCTTGTCAAAGAAGCAAAAAACGACAAAGCAAGTCGTCGTTGTTGGTCCGCCTATCAAAAAGGATTAGGCAAAATGGGATTAGGCGAAATGGAATTAGGCGAAATGCTACCCAACCGCGTAAACATAGCCTGTCGTCTATATTTACAACTAGGCGTAACAATAACCACAACCATTCACTAATAGCGACAACCTTCATCAACAATTCTAGCTTCTGGAAGCCAATGTGCTCCATTTTAGGTAATTACAAACCAAAATACTAAAATATCCATCAAAATAACAAAGTAGTCACACCCCAAAATGCCACACCCCTTTTGAGCTTCCGTTTTTTTTTACTGGAGACTAGTGATGCGCAGTATCAAAAATATCATAAATTTTATATCAAATTGGTGCTGTCGCCTAGCGAATGTTTTTGACACGGGCAAAACAATCAATATTAACATTTTAATGTGAATGCGCAGACAAATTTCGCAAAGTGTATGAAAATATTGTTTTCTGTGCCAGTAATATATACCGCGAAGACTTCTTCATATAAAATGCGTTATGTAAAAGTTTATACAAACGTTTCAGCATAAGCGCGTCACAGTAGAATTAGAAAGCAGCTGCTAGGTGGGCTTAAAATACCACAGATATTGAGGTATATACGGGGGTCCGTTGCCATTAGGTTACCGATATCCGTAATTGCTTTATACCAGAAATAGTCTACTGTTTCCTAATGGTTTAGCTTGACCTCCATTTTGTAAAAAATGTTTTACTTTTCTGCATTAAGACTTATGTTTGACTATTGAGTTAGATGTATACTACTGCTAAACGAATTCTAGTAGATGCAGTCTGACGCTAAACTGTTAAGTCTGAATGTAGTTGTACTTAAAATTGTTTAAATAAAATATTTAGCACAGTAATCGTTTTCAGCTAAGAATATTTTTGTGATGCATTGAACGTGTGTAATGCAACTCTATGTCACAAAATAGTACAAAGAATAAGCCACTAAGCTTTTTTGCCATAACTGCTTCAAATAAAAGACTTTCTTTATTTTCATAATTCTTCAGTGATATACTCTGCAGTTAATTTTCAATAAGGTGATCAGTAGTTATCACCCTGCAGTGCATAAAGTGGAACAGATGTCCCACCCAAGCTCTTCTCACTGCCTTTTTTCCTCCCTCCTCAACTGCCAAATCCAAAAAAGTCCCCAATTGTAGAAGGTAAAGTCCCCTATCTACTTTGATTCCTCTCTCCTTCCCTTCCCCTCACCTACCCCTCTTTTCCTTTAGAAACAGGCCCTCTTAAATACAGCTATGAAGTCTAGGGGAACCTCCAGCATGGTCTGGGGCAGACCAGCAGAGCACAAGTGAATCAAATTTGGTGTATCTTAGCCCTTATAAAACCTGACATGTTGTGGCATCAATTTACCAATTTTCCTAAGAATCAATCAACCATAGTTGAGGTACAGCTAGGAAGTCTTGGGGAGTGCTGTAAGGCCTGTGTCTGGCAGTGTCTGGGGCGGAGACTCAGCAGAAATTGAATTTCATACATTTTGGAATTAAAATCTGACATCCTGTGGCACCAAATATACCAACTTCTATTACCAAGAAATTTTCTGGTACTGGCCTAAGAAGTAGCTGGATGCCATCCATGACCATCCATTTACACTTTAAGCAATGGCTCCCACCATAAACTTGACGTAACTTATTAAACTAGAAAAACAGCGCTCAGACAAAAAAAACTCTGATGCGACTAATGCTGCCACCTGACACATAGAACTGACCTAATACAATATGCCACACATATCATTAAAAATGCCTTTATCCGGCCATGATCTGGATCAAAATCAAAAGCTAATCACTTATCACATGAAAACCATTCCAAAAAAAATTTGCCTCCCAAAAAATCCATTCAAACTTTTTGAGTAATCTCACAAATAGCTGACAGGCACACAGTACTGGTGAAAATATATTAACAGCAAAAATTATAACATCATCACCATACAGCTCAATTTGCAGCAATATTTAATGAGCTAACAAATGAAACTACTTAGCTGGCTGGCACAGAAATGCTGGCAGAATCACCGGTGTGTAATCACACTTGAATTTGTCATAAACATTTTACAATAATCAAATCTACAAAATATGTCAGAGAACAGCACTACTCAAGGAATAAATCATATCATACCCTGACACGACACGCTGAAATATTTTTTGACTAACCAACTCATAAATAAAATAAAAGTAATTCACGTGCATCACATAATGTTAATGCAGCAGCTAAAAATTTCTTGTACTGCATAGCAACAGATACTTCACATAAATTACAAGCCAAATAACAAAACAAACAACAAAATACAAAATTTGACTTGCAAACTCAAAGATGACGCTGAAATGATGACTGGCACATCAATACAGACGAGATGAGAAAACATTAATTTTTAGCTGCTGTATAAACATATGATGACTAAATAGACAGATTCACTCATCAACAATGACTGACGTTCAACCACAATTCGAATACATACTAACATATATGAGATTACGTACGTTCGTACATATATATGATGTGATCAATGCGATATAAGCTAAAAGCAGCTTCATCACGCTAGCGTATACATAATTATCCACATAAATACAGTCTAGTGCTGAGGTGCTATGCCTTCAACGACAGCAGAATCAGACACTAAGCCAAGAGACTGCAAGCGACCATTCGCAATGGATAGACAACTATTGGCACTTGATGTCAATGACACTGACATGCCTATTACGGCAACTTATGTGGTAGAAAATAATTTACTATGCCACAGTTCAAGCTGGCGATGATCGTCTATCGCTCGCTGAATGGCATGGCTCCAGCAGACCTGCGACATTTGTCTGAATTGCCGTCAAGACGACGTCTGCAGTCCTCACTGACACACCAGCTGGATGTTCCCCAGTCGCAGTGCGCAACTGTTGGTGACTGAGCCTTAGCTGTACTTGCTGCTCGATTATGGAACAGTTTGCAACCAGATATCATTGCAAGCAATACACTGTCAGTTCCGCCATGAACTGAAAACATTTCTGTTTGCACAGTCCTATCCTTCTGTACTTTTGTTGTGACTTGCACTTTTTATCTGTGGTCCTAGCAGTTTTTACTTAGGCCACGTTAAAAAACTGTAATGTAATGTAACAGACATATGCAAAATGGAAAATTTCACACTGTTTAGAAATAATAGACTCATATTATAAAGCTAACTTAACAGTGCAGTGCTAAGCTGGCAATATTCTAACACTCAACTCTATGCAGTAACAATGCACAAAGCCAAGCAGAAATAAATTACCACATACACCGTCAATGATGGTAAGAATGATTCCACATCAGAGAAACGATTTAAACATGTACTGGTATAGTCAGCATAGATCAAAAGAGACCATTTGCTGCTATCAGGCACTATGTTCCTTGGCGCTGACATTAATAAGCAATTATAACATCATCACCTAATGGTGGTCGGCGATACTTTTTAACGTATCTTGCAAACATGTTTTTTATGTCTGTTGCACTGGATAGTGGACTAGACAGAATGGAATTTTTAGTGACATCTTTTTGACCTTGAAAATGACCTTCAAATGTAGAACCGAGAGTGGCATTCAACTAGACCTTCGCTTCATCCAACAACAAGTTAATCTGGCATGGATATATTAACTCATGATGCTGCAAAAAATGTTCCAGATGCCTGTTCCAAGTTTGCCTGGTAAAGTAAAACATTGCTAAACAAAAAGCTGTACAAATAGACTGTACTGCGTCCACCTTTGTCTGGTTCTTTTCCTCAGTAATGTGACTGTGTGCTGCAGTGAGAATCTGTTACAAACTGGTGCAAAAACTGACAACTATCCAATCAATCATAACTAAGGAATAATATCAAAAGGCAACTGCAAAATTTTCATTATGGATACCGTAAAACTTCGAATAGAAGCCCCTGGTTTCTACAAGTAAAGTTGCCTGTATACAGGACCTGGCTTCAATTCGAAATTTTACGGTAACATACAAAAAGAGCACAAGCCAAAGTAATACACAGCTAAACAGATCAGCTTCAACGCGTATAATTCTATAAAGCACTTTCAAAATGCCAATGCAAAACAAAAACACAAATCTTCAAGTTTGCATAGATTATTTAGTACAAAATTCAGCATCAGTACACCACGACATTATATGACTGAAATTTCTCCTTAATCACTGTAGCACACAATCTGTACAACAAGACACTGTTCTAATTTTCAAACTATGTACACAATAACAAAATACACAATAACATAACATGACAACAAAACTGAACAAACAACCACCAACACTAATAATTGGCCAGTAACTGCAACCGGACTTGCAGGCATCAAATTGACTGAAATACACAAACACGGTCTTGAATAATTACACGAACAACAACATGTCCAGTGACAGGAATGCAATAGATGCACTGAGTCCCAAAATGACCAGTTTTTGTCAGTTCATTGTGATGAACTGACAGCAAATTACACAATCAACCGACAAATACAGAATGAATCATTCAAATGATAAAGCTATAGATTGCTTCACACTGCCTCCAGCTGGACAACTGAAATTACACTGATGGTGAACACAGTCTTTATAATGATTCTAGTAAATGATGCAAAATTGCACAGTATAAGACACTTCATATACATGAAAATAATAGTAAGTAGGCTGCTGGCTGTAAACATAGAATTGCAGCAAATATGCAGACTTGATCCTTGAATGGTGTAAAATATACTGACAGCAGCCTTGCACTGAACAGAACTAACTGATACATCACTCTGCCGTAATCTGAAAATGACTGAGGAAATGTATTATGAATACAGATGAACTGTAAAGAAGCATCAGAAAAAGTTGACACATAGGAGATAACTGAAAAGATACAATGGTTTTTTAATAAGATCTAACACTGACGAATGGAAACCATACTGACTGAATGTAGACCATCTGGGAATAATGGCCACTAAACCTATTTCCTCATTTGCACAGCCACTTGTCAGACATGTCATCGAGTGTTATCTCACCGCTACTTTCATAAAAATAGTATCGCAATCAATGCGTTGATTGCGGTCAAACTGACTGAACTGACTTGGCAAAAAAGTAACATCACTCGGCAATCTGTCATAAGAAAAACCAAACAACTAATACTACTACAAAACAAGTATGCAGACATCATGCTCTTGACATGCAACATCTTTTACCCCTCACTGGGAATCAACTGAAACTGGCTCTTGAGTTGTCAGTCCATTCGTGGTTGCGGGGATGGCATTATCTGACGGTGACGTGACTACTTCAGTGTCACTGGCAACATCAGTCGATAATAAGCCCACAGTAAGCGCCGCTATTGTCTCGTTCATTGCAAAGTCTTCAAAACGTTGACATGCCGCGTGAGAGTCGTAGTCATCGACGATAGCATCGTGCAGTGGTACGACGTGCTTCTCCGGAGCTTCCCGCACCTTGCACTTCGTGTTAAACTCAATCACTTCGACTTCGTCACGGAAGCTAGCGTGTTTGAACACTGGCGGAGTGGATTCACCATCACCGGTAACCGCAAGGCTGTTATTGCTGTTTATCGACTGGCTGTGACTCAGCGCAGTCCGTTTCAGGATCGTGTGTCCCGAAACCTCGTACGGCAACGGCCGATCGCCATCCTCACTCTCTGAAGTATGCCTGAAAAGTAGTCAAAAAACAACCGTATCATCAAACGTGCAAAACATCCTCAAGTTATCCATACACTGTACCGTACATCTCAACTTATCTGGAATGTGAGGCAATAAAATACTCATGCACCCACACTCCGACAGACTGTATTTTTACTTAACTCCTTTGAATCCTGGCCTACATACTGTAGCCTCAATTTTTATTCTCTACAGGGATTCCTTGTACTGCATGTCCCCAGTGATGTGTGCCCAGCAAGTCAATTTTGCCTTCGGTCACTGAACAAAACGTTGAACAATCGAATATATGAGGCCAAGTATATGCACAGTTTGCACACATAAGCCTACTGAGATCATTTTCCTTCTAATGACATAAATACTGTGATCAGTAATTGCACCCCATTGCAATCTGCTGCTAAGTAATTTCTAACACTGCATTAAAATACAAATGCATTAGTATATTAAATCATAATTAATAATGCATCCGTTGACACGTTGAATAAACAGCATTACAGATGAAAAATTTCCAGTGAAATCCAGTTAAGAAGAAAACCATTTAAATTCTCATTTCTGCCCAAATTATAGTTTGCCTAAATTATAGTTTGGTAATGTTGTATCAGATTTCTTGTATTTCGAACAGCCTTTCTGTTATCCAAACAAAAGCGTCCAGCCACTCAATAAAATATCTTATTATACAACAATTTTAATGAAATACCAGAATATAACCATATATAAACAGATATAATTACTTGTCCAACATTTGGCAGGCACCGGAAGTCAGTGCAATAATAGTATTAGTTTAGTTTTATGTTAATATTCGTGTTATTCATCTACTCTGGAGAGAAACAGAGGCTGTCGGCCTGCTTCCGGCTATTCAATGATGATAATCATAATGTATTATGGTCAGGCACTTATGCTGATGACACACAGTCAGATATCGGAGTTGAAAGTCAACTCCGAAAATCGACCTCAAAAATTGGTACCGATTTTTGAGGTCGATTTTGCATACCGAATCCGCTCGGGATGAAAAATCCGCGCCGAAAACAAACATGGCAGAGTGCAACGTAAAAATTACGAATTTCCAGTATAATTTGCATTTAGTACCGGACATAACAAGATAAAAAGTTTAATGAAAAGAAATGTAAGAGGAAGCTATGCATGAGCGTTATCTCACCACCTGCAAGGGATTTATTCCCTAGATGGC
>Ga0056128_1007815_pt1 | contig 13494 bp, 13 predicted proteins | sample WorMetLIZISLAND2_FD_71113 | JGI IMG/M metagenome (GOLD analysis project Ga0056128, IMG submission 71113) | Marine gutless worms symbiont microbial communities from Max Planck institute for Marine Microbiology, Germany - Olavius geniculatus... ... | reverse complement strand
ACCTGATTGCGCTGAATGACGTCAACTTATACCAGAGACAGTACTCGTGCGTCATTCTGCCAGCGATGTTAGATGCTCAGCAGCAGTACCAGGAAGACCTCGTTAAACTATGGTTTGCCTGTCATTACTACTAAAATGTCGTTATAGATGGTGTTATAGCTCTTTATGGGAACCTATCCCTGAGCTATGGAGCATCACCTGCCATATGGGATCACAGTGTTACCTGCCACCAGACATAAGTGAACACACCCTATCTTAACCCCAGCCAGATAGACCGGTACTCAATTTACTTACCCCAAAGGGATAGAAGGCTGAGTTGATTTAGGCAGCTGGTTACATACCGAGATGGTTTACCCACCCTCAGGCAGACAGCCATCCAAGTACTAACCCAGCCCGGCGTAGAGCAATTTGTCAAAACTGCGTCATAATCCACAATGTAAGCTGTGTTTTGGTGGAAGAATTAACAAGGTTATTACCGTCGACGACTTTGTCACTGGCCTGTGCATTGGTGAGACCGGGATATGGTGAACCTCCGAATGAAAACACTTCCCACATCAGAACGCCAAAGCTCCAGACGTCACACGCAGTTGTGTACGTGCCTACGCATGCATCCGTCAATAAATCCGTCAAACATAATCATTTACAAAAATAACCAGCGGTTTACGAGCAGACGAAACGAAAAATAAGCACCAGCTTTTTTAACAAAAATCTAAACTCTTAACAAAACGTTTGGTAAAACAATAAATGTTTTAAAGTTCCATTAAAAACACGCAGTGTTCGATAGTTGTTGAAGCAACAATGGCAAACCGTTTCACGCAGCAGGTATAGCATATGAAAACACTTGATGTCTGGATTTCAGACAAGGTCAATTAGAGGTCAAGTGGAGGTCAAATAGGGGTCAATAACGGTCAAAGCAGTATGATCCATAATCAGCGAACCAAGCATTATAAAGCATATATGATTACATATGATTACAATAATCAGAAAATACATTTTTACGCTGTCTGCAAAAGCAGATGAAACAAATACGTACTGACTACATCTCAACGCATGTGTGACAGCAGCTGACTGAACAAAATTTACAAAATCAATAAACAAAATAATGCATTTTTAGAGAAATTATCACATTTAGTTGATAAATCAAACTAACGATAAATTACTTATTAGTTAACTGTTATCTATGCTAAATTTTAATCGTTACAATCAGCCCTATTAACAATTGATATCCACATACCGGACATGAGAGCCTCAGGGGCGGTCCATTTGATTGGCAGCTGTCTTTGTCCCTTACCAATCACGTACTCGCATTCTTGCCGCGACATCCCAAAGTCCGATATTTTAACAACCAAATTCTCACCAACAAGACAATTACGAGCTGCCAGGTCCCTACACAGTAGAAAGCAGATCTGCAGAAATTAGCAATAAATGGTAGAATTAGTTGTTAAGATTTGTAACAATTAAAAATAAACCTAATCAGAAAATGTCAACCAATAGTGTTTCGAGTCATTATAAAGTCCGAACCACAAACAAACACTTTTACATGTATTTTCTTACTCTACTTATTACAGTAATCACGTGAATTAGTAAATATTGTTGATTTCCTACAATAAACCACAAACTAACTTGATCAATTAATTCAAATTAAGACTTTTCAGGTATCGCACGTTGTGAATTAATCGTAAAAATTTAATCTGTAACTGGGAACAAATTGATCTAACCCATGCATGCAATAAAGTGCGATATGTCAATGTTGCCATAGCGACAGACTGGTCGTACCTGTGTTGCCATGGCAACGGACAGTGTATTACCTGTGTATGCAGTTCATGCTGGCCAGGTAAGCCATTCCGGCAGCGGCGTCTTCACAGATCTTTACCAGAGTTTTGATTGGCTGCCGAGAGCCGTGCTTGCGCAGGAAATTCAACAGAGAACCACCTTAATACACGCAAACAGACAAACTGACAGAAGACCAGATGGACAGATAGACAGAGACCAAACCTGTCAAGAGGGGAGGGGGGAATAGGGGAAATTTTCCCCTGGACCCCGCAACGTTTGTGAGGCCCCACCACCTCTCAAGAATATAAAGTACACCAAATGCTCCATTTTAAAAGCGAAATTCAAAAATATTCTCCCCAGTCATCCCAGCGAAAATGTCTTCCGAGAGTCCCGCTGTGGCTCTCAACGTCGCTGACGGAGACAATCACACACGTATATAACCACACAGATAGAAGAAGCCAAACTCGCAGAGGAAATTCACACAAAATCAGTCATAAAAGTACAGACAAACAGAAAACAAACTGAACTAGATACAAACCAAACAAAAACAGACAGACACAAAGGCAAACAGTCAAAAAAAATCTCTGGTTAATGTTTAAACTAGAAATACGTCCCGTGGAACGAGGTATCGGTCCCATTGCCACGCTATATAGCCTAGCAGCTGCGTATAAGGGGGGTACGTGCAAACAGGGCACAATTATCTTTCACGGAGGCCGAGTTGTAGTCAATTTTGTCCCAAAATTCGTTGTCATGGCAACGGGGGTAGCAGGGGAAAAATTTAAATGACACCATCGGATAGCCCAGGCCCGAAAATAGGGGGTAGGTGCAAACTGCGCGCAATTATCTTTTACGGGGACCAAGCTATACCGCTTTGAAATCTCCATTGGCTGTAATGCAAAAATTTGCAACTTTTAAATGGTTGCTATGGCAACAGCAGTCGTTAGGGGGCAAATTTAAATGACACTGTTAGATTGCTCACCCTGAAAATAGGGTGGTAGTTAAACACAGTGCGCAATTATCTTTTACGGGGACCGAGTTATACTGCTTTGAAGTCCCCATAGGCCGTAATGCAAATTTTTAAATAATTGGAGTAAAATAGGGGAAGGAGTTATCAGATTTTTATCCCAAACAACAGACAGAATGACAGAAGTGATTTTATAATCTGCTATGCTATGCCATGCTATGCTACAGCAATGGCACAGATAAAGATACAGCTGTTCATAGGAAACCTACGGATCATCACCTGCCATATGAGATCAGCCAAACAGGTGAACACGTTTTGTTATAACCCCAGCCAGACAGGCCGATACTCGTTTTACCTACCCCAATAGAAGGCTGAGTTGGCCTTGGCGTTGGTTACATACTGATATAGTTTACCTGTCTGCATCCAAGTATAACAGCCACTTGATAGTGAACCAACCTCGAGTTGAACCTATGACCTCTCGATCACAAGTCCAACGTCCTAACCGCAACACTACCAAGCCAGCAGATAGCAAAAAGCGGCATGTACAGAGCGACGTAACTGAACTGAACTGACATGGTTTAGTTTTTTGATGAACTGACCAATGGGCAGGCAGTAATGCATTACAGTAGGCACCATCTAACGGCATCGGTGGCATACACAGGTACGCGTCAACCAATGCGCTCGCTCTGCTTGCTCATTGGTCATTGGTTTGGGTCAGTTCCGTTCAGTTCAGTTGACGTACCAGGTAAGAATTCCATGACAATCATGATTGGATGTGTCAGCGCTGCTATGCCAATGAACTTCACAATGTTCGGGTGATTGTATCTCTGCAGCGTGTGGCCCTCCTGTAGAAACTTAAGTTGCAATTCCTCCGCGAGCTCTTCACGACAACTTTTCACAGCGACTGTCAGACCAGACGACTTTAGACGACCTCGAAACACTTCCCCAAATTGACCCTACACGCAGCAGTAGTGCTACTCCAGGTAAACGGTGTCTCAAAAAACATCCCCGTCATTGTCAATCGTAACTTGAAGAAGGATTACGAGATGTCAATAACTTTTGGCATGAATATTCTTGAGACAAGTATCAAAAATGTAAACAAAATATCTTCTGTGCATTATTTTGATTAAATAATAAAAGCACATCGGTTAAAAATGTAATATTTCATTAGTTCTGTTTTCTCCAAGTAGTGCAGGAGCAGATGCTGCGTTAGGCGAAAAACTAAGCGGTCATTTGATGATCAGTTGTGTCAGAAATATTCATACAAAAATTATTTAAATCTGATAATCTTTCTTCAAGTTACAATCAAAAATGTTGCAGCTGTTTTTTGACACACAGTGTAGTTGTAGTAGATGTAGTAAAAGCAGCAGTAGTACTGGTAGCCATGGCATCAGTCTTACAACTGCAAAATCACACAATGTTAGAATAGTTAATAGTCAGAAAGTTTTCAGGTCCTTTCTTATAAACTTTTACAATATCCACGTTTTCTCTCCACAGTTATGGGTTAGATTTAAAGTTATGATAAGGGTTAGGGTTAGTGAAAATTCATGCTGCAGTATATACCTTCAGACTGGATTGTAAACGAACGAACAGCGGAGGTTAGTTCTGAATGTGAACAAGCAAAAACTCACGCTTCCAATCTTCAGCTGCAGGTCGACATCGTCGTTGGAAATCATCCAATCAGGTCGCAGTATCGGCGTCGCTAAGATGGCACCCGACTTGTGAGTGATTGGTTCAGCGGCTTGTTGGAGACTGGTTACCATCAGAGGAATTGTGGAAAAAGTTGCTCGCTCCAACTTCCAGCAGCCCTAGAACATGCAAGTTGTACCAAACGATCAACCAATCAACTAAACTCAGACTGTCAAGCCTGGCACAGGGCTAAATCTGTCCACATAGATACCGTGGCATGTAAGATATTTATAGCAATGATGTCAGCGTCAGCCAATAGCCTAGCAGCAGCTCTTAGCAGCATGATCCTATCTCGCAATGGCAAAGTATCAACAAATCCGATCATATGTACTATGACCTTAAATTCAATGGGTTTTTTGCGCTTGTTGGGGTACATGTTTGCGCAAAATTTCACCACACTAAGTACAGTGATTCATCAAGAGTTATCGTTGTAAGAGAGAAGTAGAAAAACAAACACAAAAAACGAAAACAATACTGCCATTGTCACTCTGAACAGTAATCAACCAACCAAGCTAGAACTAAAAGACCTTAATATTCAGCTGACAGACTGAAGATGAGTACGATATAATGATACATATTTGAACAAATGCACATACAAACGACAGTAAAACACAACAAATGTGTCATAAAGTGTCTTAGAAGAGCAGTTGAGTTAAAATAATGCTGAAATTTATCAACAAATTATAAGCACACATGCAAATGACAAAATTAGACATTTTGCAGCAGACGGAAACTCGAAACAAAGCTGCTGGGGCTGACCTCGGGGGTGCGTTGTATAACGAAGTGTTTGGGAGTGGAGCCAGATCTGACCGAAAGCACAAACTGGTCCTGACCCGTGCGCTTGTTACAGCTCAGTCGGACCAGGTAATCACCATCATTCAACAGCAACCTTTGAACCTCATCGCGTGGCAATACCCCGTGATACCAAAGCTCACTGTCCAGCTGTAGAGCAACTGCCTTATAAAGAACAGCAACAAACACTCATACCATACGATACTCATACCATAACCATGGGTTCAACTCCTGCTCAGGTCACTATCATGTGGCTACCACCTGGATGGGTAAATGTCTGTGGACACACTCTTTTACTGACCAAAAAAATCCAGGACTTTTCTGGGACTTTCCAGAACACCCATGAAAAATTTTCTAGGGCCTTTTCGTAGCCGATAAATATTCAAGCATAACGAAAAAAGGAAGTACGTAAACTAGCAAAGTGAGCAGAAACAAATTTTTAAATGTTGTACACATTATTTAAGTAAGAAACAGTCAACACAAAGTGGATGATATACCATTGCTGCTTGTTTTCCATCTGAGCCTTTGAAAAAATGCGTGGTTTTCAAAGATATTTTTCCAAGACTTTCCAGGAACTTGACCTTTAATTTCCAGGACTTTTCAGGTCCTGGAATTTTCAAGGAAAAAATCCAGAACTTTCCAGGACTTTCAAGGAGGCGTGGGAACCCTGTAAACCATCTTGCTACATAACCAACACCAAGGTCAACTCAGCCTTCCATCCCTCCAGGGTAGGTAAATCGCATACTGGCCTGTCTGGCTGGAATTAAGGTGGGGTGCGTTCACCTGTCAGGTGGCAGGTAACTCTGTGTGATCCCATATGGCAGGTGATGCTCCGTAGCTCTGCGATGGGTTTGCCATAATAAGCTATACATAACCTTTATCTTTTTTACCCTTTACTACCACATCTGTTGCTACTACAGGTACTAGGTGTTTAGTGCTACTCTTAGAGCGCGTTGCACGGTCGTCGTTCAACTCTGAACCCGGGTCAAATCTGAATTTGAATCTAGTTCAGCCGTAAATTGCATTCCACCAAAGCGGTTCAAGCGTTGATCTCCGTTCAATTCTGAACTGCCATCTGACCACTGATCAAATTTTAATCTCGGTTCAACTCGTGGTTACACATGCGCACTAGGCAATAATATTTTCCGTGATACTATTGCTGCCAAAAATTGTCCAATTCGAATCTTATCCTGTCTAAAAAACTTCCTTGTATCAAATTATAAGACTTTTAATGCAATTATACTGATGATCTGGATATGTTAGATTTCTACTATAATCGTTTTATGTTCTCTTTGTGCTCGATAAATTAACAAATAGATGAATAAATCGCATTTTTCGGTGGCGATGTCTCGCTGCTACAGTAAACATACAATCGAACCCTAACCACATCAACAAAAAATCATTCGTATCGATTTATAAGACGTTAAATTCAATTATGCTTGTGATCTGGATATGCTAGATTTGTGCTATATCGGTTTTCTGAGGCGTTTCTATTGGATAAATAAATTAATGGACAAATAAACAGCATTCTAGAGTGCCGATGCGGCGTTGCTATATGCCATAGCTACGATAAACACATATCTTGGATACGGGTAAAATCTGAGACAGAGTGTACGAATAAATTGCCAAAGAGTCCAAACAATTAATAAATGCTCAAGTTTCAACTAATAAGTGAATTTTCAGCAGCAATAGAAAAACCACAAAATGAAGAATCCTTTATATGATTTAGTGTACAAAAACATATAAAAGTCAATTTCTCTGCATATCTTTGCATGTCACTATACTACAATTACCTCTACCTTTGCAGTAATAAATGCATATAATGCATCAGTAAAAGTTCTAAAAGTAAAACTCATTTACTTACTGACGACATTTGCTGCTGCTTGACGCTAACAGCCAAATAGTCTGTGTCAACGCCTCCCGCTGTTGCCATGGCTCCGCCCACTGACCCAGTTGTTGATACTGAGGTCACGATGTGTCCAGTGGGCTGGCTCGGCGCCGCTGTCAATGGAATCTCAATACTCTCATTGGACGATACCATCTTAGTCAGGCTTTCTGCAGCGTCGGCCTGAAAATGAAAGAAAAAATTCTGTTTCAGAACAAACATCTTATACTAAAACAACATTAAAAAAGCTATCCAATAATCCAATGCTTATGGCCAATAGAACCAGGAGACTGGCACCGTTAATGGGTTGGCTAAAAATAATGCTGCAGATCATTTTGCATACCATAACATGATAACATGAGCCCTAGCCGGTCTCCTATTGGCTGTAAGCATCTAGTGACTTGTGGTCATATACTGGATTTACTGAGCAGTAATACTGTAATACAAGTCACAGCAATGACAGTGAATATTTAAACTAACCTTTTTGTGTCAAAGTGTCTATAGTATTTACTGCAACACAAAGCAAGTACGCACTTCACTGAACGAGTGTCCAGTGCACATGTTTACTAAACACATCACAAAAGTACGACCAAAAAATGCTACACAATAAAACAAAATTTTACAAAACACGAACACACCAAACGAAAAACATACTAATAAACGCAATCTAAATGGAGAAGTTACAGAAAATGTGGCAAATAAAAACTGTTCGGCAGAATGGTTTTTGCACCTTTCGCCGTATCACGGTCTGTCCGTCTGTCACAGTCGAGCCCCATCCTTAGACCATTTCACGCATTTAGATGATATTCGACAGGCACACTTCTGGCGTCCAGTCAGACACTGTGTCAGATAGGGGACCATGACCCCCAAGTAAAGTAGAACCCACAGCCAAAACATGCAACTGCAAATTGCTGCTGCCACCTGGCAAACAGAAAGATTACGATTCTGCCTACTGCCAAATTATTTTGATCTTTACGCTAGTATTAAAATCATGCCAACTCTACCTTATCTGCACTAGTGCCATGATTGTCTGTGGTAGGTCGATTAGGCACACGGTGGTCTGCATAACGCGCTGCTATTGCATCAGTGCTATTACTCTCCAGACCAGAGTCTGCACTCTGCTGTGAGTCCATCCGGTGAGGCACTGACACGTAATGTTCATGTGCATTTAATTCACCGTCGGTCGCCTCGCTAGCCGCGGCAGAGTCTGGGGATGGCAGGGTACCAGCTGAGGCGCTGATGCTGTTACGCACACTGCGACGTAGCTGCATTCGCTTGCTGATGGACGAGCGAAGATGAGATAAAGTGTTATGAACATTAGCGGGAGATGTGGCATTAGAGACGGGCCGGACGAGCAAGTTTTCAGCATCCACCTAGGACATAAAAACAGCAACTGGCCCATCACTACCATATCTGCTACTACTACTATACCAAGCATAGTACGAGGGGTTATCTTCTTGCCCCGCAAAACACAACAACGGCACGCTGTTTGTTACGGGACGATTTCAATGGCAACGTCGCCATATGTTATGTTCAACATAAAAAAACTCACAGCTGGTACTCAGAATTGAATTTCCTACAAAATGCATATTTCAGATTTTTCCTGTTTTGAGTATTAGTGAAATGGGACCATTTTGTAAACTTATTTATCGAATGACCCTCGTACCACTGGTATCAGTACCATTGCCAAGTGCTGCTATTCACAGTGAACTCATTTCAGTGCTACGTAGCGCCACCTGTTACCTGCTACCAGACACACATGAATGTGCCCTACATTAACTTCAGCCAAACAGGCTAATACTCGATTTACCTACCCCTGAGGGATGAAAGGCTGAGTTAAACTTGGTCAGTCGACCATACAGGTAGTAAGCAGGCCACCGGCCGGGTATAGGGTAACTATGTTGACCGGACATGTAGAGGTTTCAACACAGTCTACAGTGTACTATGCGAGTGTAGCCTATGTGTAATGAGGCCACGTTGAAATGTACCTATTTCATGGCCGTGATCAACGGCGTGTTCTGCCTGGATGCACGTGTAATATACAAGTGTGAGATGCTATCAGTCATTACACTTGAGTGGAGTGGGATTATGCACACTTATAACACCCCAGACACTGTAGTGAGAGATAGGAGGACTGAATAGGCCGTAAAATAAAACGTGTTAACCACCAGACAATGTCACCACGGTAGACAGAAAACATCGATATCGTGAGACCTGGAAAGCGAAGTCGGAGAGATTGGAGACAGCTGGTGGAAGTCTGCCTGAAGCCATGCGGTTGAGCGGCTCCGTCATTAGACTGACGAGCGCCGAATATTTCTCCTCAACACACTGCAGCTCCAGCAGTTCCAACTTCAGCATACTCAGATGGCGCCCAGTCACGTGATTACTGCAACACACACGCACCGTCAATTCGAAACATTTTAGACCTGTCAAAGCGTTAATTTTTCCACTGCATTAATTAACGCACACAGGCCAGCCAAAACATACTTACATACATTTACCATATTTGTATTATACAGGGTGAGCCAAAATAAGTGGCACTTTATTTTTGTCCATATCTTCACCAATTATTGACTGATTTTCGAAATTTTTTAACTGGCACACTCTATAGACAATATGCAATAACGAGATCATTATATATATCCAGCACACCATAAATCAATAATTGGCAAAAATATACACAAAAGTGCCACATTTTTTATGGCGCACAGTGTAGTAACAGATCAATGGGCACATTTGGATCAAAGCCGATTGCCAAGAATTGTGGCAGAGTTTGATAGGCAACAACTTTCTGCGTGCAGAAACAAAAATAATGTCTCTTTCAAAAGTCATAAGGCCTGTACGGCAACAATAACCTCCGTTTCCTTAGCCAGACAACAGATTACACTGCGAGAACACAAATAGAGGGCTAGTGCATTGTGCAATGTGCCTGTTCACATGCCAGCTTTCGCTGGTTCTCATTGCACCTACCCACAGAGGGATGGCCAGGTTGAGTTGATCTGGGTGGCTGGTCACAGACCGAGATTGTTTATCCATCCAAGTACTAACTGGGCCTGGCGTTGATTAACTTCGTTGATGCAACCAACGATGTTAAATGAAGCTAAACCACCATCACTTTGTGGTAGCTTCATCTCGCTCATACTCACATACTATTATACATCCCTTGACTAGAAGTTTCTTACAACTCTGCCAAATATTTACCGCCATTTTCAAACTTCTTTAACGGGCACATTTTCCAGAAAAAGTGCAACAAAATAATTAAACATGAATAATCCAAAAATCACAATTGCCTCATGAAATAAAAAAGTCAGGATGCTAATTGCTGGTATGCAGCAAAAGAACTTCCGTGATAAAAAAAACAGAAATTTTTTGAACCGTTATACTTCTCTGGAAGAATAAGTAAGTAAGATGATATACATACCTAAGGTTAATGCAGCTGGCCGTCGCAGGAGCAGTGAGTGTGGACTCCGCCTCGGAGAGTTCCTTCCGCTTGCTAGTGACACGCTGTCGACATCGCGCCAACTGCTCCGAGTAACTGATCTTACTGCAGCACGGTCACAGACTAAATTACCAGATCAATCAATCCAGGATTTTTCAAATAATAACAATAAAAAAGTCAATATAAGACGAAGTACCGTTAGGTGCACTGAAAAGAGGTTTGATGAAGTCCAGTCAAGAAAATAGTCACAAAAGAGATTTGGTGAAAAAATGTTCATTTTTTTGAGCCGCTGAGCGAAGCTGGATTCAGCTGAAATGAGGTCAAATTATTCCATATCCGTGGGCCGACAATCAGAAAAACCCAGAAAAATGGGAGAACATTGGAGTCTGGCATAGTTTGGAATAAACTAGGTTAATTAAACCACGACAACAAAAATAAAATGTAAGGTATATGTGCCAATGTGTCTACGTGAATTCTGTCAAAATTGAGACAACAGAACTGATATATGACACCATAGCCAAATGTTTTCTCATCAACGCCACCAACTAAAACACTTGAAGCACCATAAAATTTTAACCTGCTAGAAAATTTTCTTCAAGTCAGAATATATTCTTCCAAGAGTACAAAATTTGGGGCTCAAAATTCCATTTTGTAGACTTTAGGGACAAAACTGAAATTCTGACTACCCGTAATCTCCCCTGACAAAAATTTGCAGATGTTGGTTGGAAAACTAATTCCCTGCGCCACCTGGTTTTAAAGCCTTGACTGCAAGCGGGCAGGTTAACCATCTCGGTATGTAACCAGCCATCTAGGCCAACTCAGCCTTCCATCCCTATGGGCTAAGTAAATCGAGTACCTAGTAGCCTATCTAGCTGGGGTTAAGATGGGGTGCGTTCACCTGTGTCGAGTGGCAGGTAACACTGGGGGATCCCATATGGCAGGTGACGCTCTGTAGCTCTGAGATGAGCTTCCCATTAAGAACTATATGACCACCTTTAACCTTTAGATCTTTTCTCATACGAAAAAAGGAAAGCAACCGACTTTTGACGAATGGTTTCGTAGGTGGACTCGTCAACAACAAGCAGCCCAGACGACAGTCGGCTGTGAGGTAAATAACGTTTTACGATTTCCTCGTCAAACTCTTGACGACCAAACTTCACTGGCTCCGTTCTATAACCATACAGCAGATGAGCGAGTAGATTCATTAGAATAACACACATAAACATATTTGTAGAATGCCATCCATGAACCAACATTAACAATATACATTAGACATGGTGACTAAAAAAACGGACCACTTTGAACACTTGATAACTCATGATAGTTCGTACAAAAAAGAATAATGTCAAAATGTGTAATGTCAAAAGTTTCAGGATTTTGTGGACAAAAACCACATACAATTTACACAACACTACATTAAAATATTCTTTTCGTAAACTGCAAAAGAAAATCCCGACTATCCTTGTAGACAAAAATAACTGTTTAAACTTGAAGAAAGTGACAGCAGCTCACAACATTTCCAGTTTCTCCTTTGGTGCTTTCTTGCTATTAGCTAAATGAAAAAAGCATTCTGTTTCAAATATTTTGAAATATATGCTTTCAGGTATGGCTAACTTGAAGTAACTGTCAGTAAAAACATTTTTTCCTGATTTTTACATACATCACAATCAAACTATTACATCTACCAAACAAAGAAAGTGAGAAAGACAAAAATGGATGCTCGGGTTGGTTAACCAGTCTAACCTGAATTGAGTGACAAAAGCATCGTATTCGGATGATGGAACGATGGATTCTATTGCTTGATGAATGTTGTCGTGAATCTGCTGAAACTGTGAATTTGACCAGTTTGTCACCTCTGCGTACTCCGCAAGCACCTGCTTGCTAACCCCCCCACAATCGCCTCCGTCAATCAATTAATACGGATGTTAACAATAATCGTGCGCAGTAGCTGCAACTCAACTTAAGCCAGAGCGCATTGCACAACTTGTCAAAACACGAACAGTGAACGTGCAGCAGACAGATGCAAAAAACACAGACACGCTGCCTGAATTTAAGGGCTCTGTAGCTTGTAGCTAGCGAGTCAATAATAGCAACAATAATAACAAATTGGATAAATGACCAGTTTGTCATTTGCTGCGCCCATCTTTCAATGGGAGCCAAATGTGCATGACCAAAAACATTTCACACTGTCTTTAAAATCCAAAAACAAATTGGCTAACTAGCACTTTAAAGGTCCATGGACGCCAAAATTAACTTACCATTTTCCTAAAGAAGCATAATTTTCTGAGGATTGTGACAGTAATTTTGTCAACACAAGGAAACGTACATTTGAAACTGGCGATCTACAAAAATGATGCAGAAAACGAGACGCCATGTTGACAGGCTGATGACGTCACCGCGTGTACCCGTAGTCAATGCAAAATATGCACAGAAACGTAAGCATTATAAAATCACATTGCCTCCCTATGTACTGCTGCAGTTGTCATGCGACAAAGTATTATTTGCCATTAGAAATATTAAAATTAATTGGTTAACACTGACTGGGTACAAGCGATGACGTCACTTCTGGCCACTTACAAGATCAGCATTTTCAGCATAATGTAACGTAACACCATTTTTTCATTACATTCAGGCATTAATTTCATACATTTATAAAGCTTAAATCATCACATTATATGGGCAAGGTGAAATGTCTAATTGAGGTCTACATAAATTTTACAAGTGAGTTTGACCGTGGCCACAGAACTTGTTTTCTGCATCCACAATTTGACATTTACTTACATGTTTATTTACGTCTGTTTTTACTTCTTCTAGCAGCATAAACAGAGAGAGAGGCAAACCATAGTTTAACGAGGTCTTCCTGGTACTGCTGCTGAGCATCTAACATCGCTGGCAGAATGACGCACGAGTACTGTCTCTGGTATAAGTTGACGTCATTCAGCGCAATCAGGT
>Ga0056128_1007813_pt1 | contig 13495 bp, 10 predicted proteins | sample WorMetLIZISLAND2_FD_71113 | JGI IMG/M metagenome (GOLD analysis project Ga0056128, IMG submission 71113) | Marine gutless worms symbiont microbial communities from Max Planck institute for Marine Microbiology, Germany - Olavius geniculatus... ... | reverse complement strand
GTTTAATTCAGACGTATAAGGTCCATAGAACTACACAACTACAAATGTATAATAAAAAGTGATAAAAGAGAAAAATAAAGCACTATGGCTACGCCAGTGTACAGAGCGGTTTTTTTCGTGGGGAAGAGGTTCCCGACCGACCAATCGACCGAGATTGCAGCTTTTGGATGCTCGTGCCGACGGCGACGGGACGAAACGAGATAGATCTGCTGCCGCACGAGATTGCGAGGAGACGGCGTGTGTGCGCAGACATTCCTGGCGCTCTGGCTCTCTGTCTGTCCATCATTCTTATCATTCTCCTGCCTCCTCGGATGCACCGAATACTGCGCAGCAGATCATAGATCACGGCCGGATAAACGATGCTGCATCATTTCTATAGTCTACTATAATGTAGCACTGTTCGTCGTCCTCGTTTCCCGCAGGCGAAGCTGTAACAAAGAGTGCACTGTCTGTTTCTAACAAAAACCGTTATCAACCTTCTTGCCACCCTGTTTCCTCAATCAAGTTTATTTCAGACAGTACGATGCGTGGAATTACGATAAAAATCATACAACTATATATCATACAAATATTTTTTAAATATGACCATGATATAATACAGCACCGAACTGTTCTTGTCTGTATCCGCAGTAGATCCAAAACTGAACAGTTGCGTATGGCGATATTCCAATGGCCAATTCACGCCTAGGACGCCGATGCGACTTAACTGAACTGTAGAGTTGAGTCGCGTCGTAGGTGTGAACGACACAAAGGGGCATCAAATATGGGTACCCTCTTCAAAATGCATTATCATTTTATTGCACGTTGTACACTGATTGCTCAGGCACGTGGCAGCACCGATGCTGTCGCGCGTCACGTAAGCTTTGCTCATATTATTTCTATGACCCTGGGTGTGTCCAGTCCGTGATCAGACTATGACGGCTGGAGCGAGGGAGGGTAGACTTAATGGGTAAACACGCTAGGTGAATGGGTGTAGGAAAACACACTGATCTAAAGTGTAAGCCGTGATCGAGCAGTGGATCTGGAGCGGTGGTCTTGGTTGGCTTTGTAGCGGCACAGCCCCGGGACGGCTGACTGACTGGCGTGACGCTCGTAACGGCGGGCACTGCCACTGACCACACAGCGAGTCGAGTATGTCGATCGGAAGGCCAAGTCGTCGTGCCTGACCTGGACAGGCCGGTGGTCGGCGATGTATTGTCGACGAGGGCGGGTCCCCGGCACCGTCGAACGTCACGTCGCCAGGGGAGACCCGACCGGAGCGTTCGCTGGCTGGCGCGGCGCTCTGATGAAGCTATTCCAAGTCCGAGCGCACGGTGCGGCGCCCGCCGTAAAGCGGACAACTGGCTACAGAGCCGTAAATCCGAAGCGTCGGACCGCCCGTATACAAGACCCATAGGCGTTCGCTCACGTCGACCGTACGTCGACCGCTCTCTGTTCTGTTCGTTTGCGGTCGCCCGCCCATCACCGAAGCCGTTAAACAAAGACGACTAAAAGCAGCCACGTACCGGTGCGTAGCTCTGTGTTCAGTAGCGCTGTCCCCGCTTGGGTGGCCTCCCTCGAGATGCCAGCCAATGCGATCCGTCGTCGTTCCCCTGTCTCCAGTGGAGGCATGAGCTCTTACTTACCCTTTTAACGGATTAGTGGAGGGCCTACAGGGAGCCGCTCAGTCAGCCACTCGCACAGACTAATGGTAGAAATTAGCGCGTAGATTATGGCCTATACGATTCACGTTTAGAATGTGTTCCGCAGTCCGATGTACTGAAGTAACTGAACTGGAAAAATGTACAAAAAATCTTCACAATCATAAATATTATAATGAGCGTCAAGTGCAACGAAGTAATGCCTTTCAGCTTCGGTGGTAAATCGTTCCACACTGTCGGTGCCGATGAAGAGAAACTGCGCTGACCGCGAGTTCTGGCAAACATTGGTTTATAGTACATGTATTACTATTTTATTACCTCTGCCATGGTGGTTATTCGACGCCCTTTGTTTATTCATTTATTTTCTGTTGGTTTGTCAGAATGATTGCACAAAGTTACGGGCGGATTTAGCTCAAATTTCAGGTTAGCAGACTTTGCCAAACTTTTTGACCGCTACAGCTATGCTGCAGGCGTCAGTGGCGCGATGTTTCTGTCGTCTGTCTGTCGCGGATGTATTGTGGCTAAACGGTGCGAGATAGGGCCAAAGTTGCTATTGATCACTAATAGAAAATCTCATACGCCCTTTCAGATGAGATAAAAATCATCGACCTTGGATGACCTTGAAAGTCAGTACTGCAACAACAGCTGTATAGGCTATAACGCGTCTTCCCTAGCGACAGCTGGGCTTCTTGTTAAAGATGTGATTACTCATTAGACTTTGGTGGTGATCCGGATCGGCATCTGGATCCAGGACAGGATTGAAAGAATGTTAACCACTGCGAGACAGGGCTAAGCCGTATATAGTGCCGTCATTTGGCAAAAACAAAGGGATGGGTGGAGATTTGCGCTTTCTAGTTATTCGTCAGGGAATAAAGATATACATATATATGAGTATATATATATATATATATATATATATATATATATACATTGTATCTATCCATATATATACATTGTAAACTTTAACCCATTAGTGCCCGAATTATTTTATCATTAACCGTCAGTGTCCCATATATCGGATCGCAGGCATAAATGTGTTAATAGCCTATACCCTTATCTCCCCGGATGTCGGCGGTCTTTTGAAGTATTCAAATCACAGTGGACAGTAGCATAAAAAGGTTTTCCACTCAGCTCCACTGTTCTTAATATGGTAAACGAGCTACGTAGCGTCACCTGCCATATGAGACCACAGTGTTAACTGCCACCCGACATAGGTGAACGCGTTCCGCCTAAACTCCAGCCAAGCAAGCCATTACTCGATTTACCTACCTCGGAGAGATAAAAAGCTGAGTTGATGGCTGGTTATATATCGAAATGGTTTACCTGCCGCAGTCACCCATTTAAATAGTAACCACTTGATAGCAACCTCTGGCCGGGAGTCAAACCAAATATGGGCCTACGCCTATCCGGTCAACTTACGACGTCCTCTTGATCAAACGTCTTAACCTTTACGACACTAAGCCACCAATATGGTTTTCACCTAGCTACCTACATCGTTTTCGTCACTCAAAAGAAACACAACGCAGTGTCTGGTGAGTATTTCTAGAACATTTATTTAATCAAAAAATACTATCGAACACAAAAATAGAACATCAATTCAAACCTATGTCGACTTGCATACATCTGGTAAGTAAGTAAACCGAATGACGACATCCACTCCACTACTCAACAGTCTCGTCATGTACAGACAAATTATTGCATCAAACTGCTGTCAGTTATGCAATTACATACAGACCAATGCGCCATAAACGTGCAAAAAGCTGTGACATCGGCTAACTGGAAGTTTGCATCAGAATATTAACGTGTGATGTTAAAATGGCAAAACATCGCATCTACAGTTGTCTTGTCTGTGGCAAAAGTCCTAACTACAAAATACATTTTTTCTAAATACTACTTCAAAATTTATTTCATTTTCATTACAGAATAAAATACTGCAAGCAAATCTGCAAGTTATTTATCAACAAATTTTACAAGAACATTAAAACATTGGGGGAAAAGTGCGAAAAAACGCATCGCGTAGAAAGTTGTTTTCAGTTTTCTTGAAACGTCATCGGCAAAAGATAGGATCCGATGTTTTGCCATTCCACCGTCGTTTGCTTGTATCAGCTATCTCGAATTTTTCAGTCAAAACAAGATCGGCAACAAACCAAACAGATAATTAGTCAGTAATGCCGCTGCAATCTTGTCTTGAAGTTCTGAAATACAAGCGTTCACGTGGCTGACAACACGGAATACAGATATGCAGAATATACGAACAGGAGAACAGCTAGAAAATAGACCCAAAATAGCAGAGAAAACGTGACAACACGTGATTTGACGTAGACCTATACAACGCTGTCTGACTGTGGATCGGTAGATAGGGGCCTACAGCTTGCTTTTAAATTGCTTACAGAAAAAGCAGCAGAATGCAGACAAATAGTGTATAAACCTATACTCTTTGGAGAGTCAGGTACCAAGCAATGTATAAGCGTGAATGATGCAATATTCACACAGAGTGTACAGAACACGAATGATAGAAATGCACTTCAGATCAACGGGGCTGCCACTTCTTATTAAGGTGACCACTCACTCACTATCCAGACACTGCACGTGAAATTCCCTGAAATTTCGCTGCCCATTCGCGGTACTCACCTACAGCAGCGTGTCGTGCAAACTAACGGTAACCACAGAAGCTTCTATCCCCCAAATCTATAATCGAAATCGGGCTCAATTCTCCCCTACTTTCCCCTTCTTTTCCACACTCCCGTTCCCTAGCCTTCATCCCCCTTTTTCTTCACTATCTTTCCCTCCCCTCCTTTTCTCGTCCCCTTCGCGTTCCATCATCCCCTTCCCCTTTTGAGGGCCCGACATCTTAGTCCAGCTGGGGTGTCTGGGAGCGCGGTAAGCTCCCCAGCGAGTCAGGGCAGAGCCCGGCCGCCAAACAGTTTATAGTGCATTTTAAGCTAAAACAGCGCTTTTTGGTGATGACAAAATTTACGTACACCCTTAACAAAACTCTCCCCCTATTTTTCACTCGGCGTAATCTGCGCACTTTTATAATTTTTGGTACGTAATATTATAAAAGTAGTGCACAACTGAGAGTGTACCGATAGTCCACATTGCCCAATTAGTGATGCCACTTTACCGTGAAAAATAATACACTCCTGGTATTTTTACTTAACTTTACACAAAATTTGAAACAAAAATACAGAAAATAGTTTTTAGCTTGTAGCTGCCTGACTTGTCAACAGCAGTGACAAAACTCGCTATTTATCAAATTTTGAGTAAATAAAAAAGTTTATTCAAATGCGCACTATTACCCGCGACGCTAACGCATGCTGCAGAGATGACGCTGACGCTGATATCACGGCTGCTGCACAACGACGTTCCCGTAGTGCACACAACAGCCACGTTTACCGTGGCGAAAAGTACAACTGGGCCACAAATTTTCGTGAAAGTAACTTTTTTCTACGTTTCCAATCTATCGCGTTTTTAATTGAAATTTTTTCGACAATTCTGTTTTTCGTACTGCTAAGTCTTATTTAGACTGCACGTTCCGCGAAAACGGCATTTTAAATGACGTCAAAATTACATCTGCAATACTTAGTGATAAATAAATTTTAAAAGTTAGTTTCAGACGTCTTTAGTTAGATGTAACATTGGTATACTGTGTGCCAAAAATTGTAAGAATATGTTCTAATTTGTTAAAGTTATTTAGGAAAAACTGTACACTTTTTTCTGTACACGGTGTATTATCATATTATGTTACAGAAAATGCCGTTCAACACTGCGTAAGCGTAAAAGTACGTCAGTCCAGGTGCAGAATTTCTAAAACAAAAATTATAGCTATTTTCTGGAGCGTAAAAAGCTGAATTTACACGCATGCACGAGAGCTTTAAGGGATCAGTGGCAGCCCTTTTGATTTCAATGTCGGCAGCTGCATGTACAGACTACAACGTGGCGAGCAGATTAAACATCAACGCAAGGTTTTAACATCTCGCAATTAACCTATACACGTATACCGCCACTGTTTAGTGCACAGAATGTAAAACCTGCACCGCCAGCCATGATGCGGCCGCCTATACATTTATTGCTATCAAAACATTGCTTTTCTATCGCTTATTAACTGGAATCGCCAACACTGCAACTAAGACAAGCATGAGTTATTCCTCTCGCCATCCTGATACGCAGTTCCACACGTGCTCAATGAAAAAATACACATCTCTCACGATTCTATAATTTTTCGCAGGACACCAAAAACAGTGAAAATTCAGGACATTTTCCAATCAGTTGATTCAGTAAGTAAAACAACAGGAGTGCTACAAGCTCGTACTACTGCGTACTCCCTTACCCACTCCAGCAGTGCTGTAAATACAGATGCGTACGAAGCAACGTAACTGAACTGAACTGACACGGTTTAGTTTTTGACAAAATGACCAATCAGTAAGCACGGCGAGCCCACTGGTCACTGGTTGACTCGTACGTGAGCGTAGGCCACCGACGCCGTTAGATGGTGCCTACTGTAATGCATTACTGCTTGCCCATTGGTCAGTTCGTCAAAAAATTAAACCATGTCAGTTCAGTTCAGTTACGTCGCTTTGTGAGTGCGCCTTAATACTTCAACAGTTCGCGGGCAGCCAACGAAGACTGGCGCATATACAGCAATAAGAGCGGCAACGGTACATCCAATGCTGCAGACAGAGACGATCTTGTCAAAGCGTTTTGAGTGAAGAACGGCCATTGGTACACATAACAAATGCAGCGCAGCATATAGTATCGTTAAAATTTCAACTATCATTCAATATTCTCACAACAAAAAGACGCCAGAAACGTTGAATGCAAATGCTTACGTTCGTTTTTACGGCAATGCACCAGAAAGTGGGACACAGACCTGTGCACGGGTTGGATCTAGGGAGGACTCCCCCCGTCAATACAAGACTACATTTGGAGCTCACAATTTCAAACATTCAAGGGCATACCATAATGGCGGACGGCGCTGCAGCCCCAGGCCCACAGTTCAAATAAACCAACTACGATGAGTAAAGAACAATTTTTGCCAATTTTTGTCTACTTAATATCCGTCAGAAAAAAATGATATTTTCTTTTACTAATATTATTATAACACCGCAGCAATATAGCAATTAAAAGGAATTGAAAATGCAACAAAATATACGTTTGCCAGTGCTACCCAAAAATAAAAAAAATATAGGGAGAGGACACTGCCCATACTGTTACCCCTGACAAGTTAACCTAATAAGCGCACTTTGGCTTTAGACACATGGCTACAATGACCCGTTTCATATGACGTTTTTCCATTTTATGGTGCTCAGATCATGAAATTTTGATACCGAAAATGGTTACGAAAACTGACGTGGTTTATTCAGCAAAATGGGACGTTTAGGCAATTCAAGCCTTGCACAGGTCCGCTACAGAACGGCAGCAGTTAAAGATAAATAGCAGAATATTAAATAAGAAATAAACTAGTGAACAGGGTGGAATATGACATGACATCTGTAGCAAGTGTGGAAAGACAATGCAGAAAACAAGACTCCAATGTGAAACTGAATTATTCTCTAACACGTTACAGTCATCAAGACGACACGACTAATCAGATCATCACGTGCAAGTTCTTGATACAAAATATATATAAAATATAAAATCAACCAAAAAATGCAACGGATGAAAGATGTCTATCCATTTCAGTTGCATGCAAGCGTCACGCATGGATCAGTCTTAGCAGAGCAATGCAACAATGTCGACAAGCAAATTATTGTAAGCATGCAAATTGCAAACAGTTCAAGTATAAAAATACGAAACAACAATAGTCTTAATTACGCACAAAAAATACACTACGAACCATTAATTAAAACATTGCTTAACTTGAGCTAAAATCAACATCAATTTCCTTTCTTCTTCTTCTTCTTCTTCACTATCGAGACTTATCAAATAACATGAAATTTGCATCCGGATTCCATTAACGGTAAGAAAACGTAATGTTCACAATCACAAAATAAAAACTAGCGTATTATGACACCCAAAATAAGAACAACACTACCACTAAAATTATGCAGTTTCCTAGGCACACGGAATTTACAGCCAAAATGACAACAACATATAACTGCAGTAAAATGGATTACTTCAAAAAAAACACTGACGTAACTTAACTATTCAACGAGAATGAGAACGAAAATGAGAAACGTTGCATTATGCAAACAAGATAAAACAGCAAAACAAAAGAACAACTATGTACAGTGATGATTGATTGCAATGCAGAATTAACTGACAAAAATATCAAAACGGACAACTCCAGTCCCATCGTAACTCATCGGAAACGTCGATCGGTTCTATCGAAACAACAACATCAAAATCACCTTATACGCTAAGTTCAAACGACTTAAATATACGCCAACATTGCGTTATGCACAGTCTCTGTCACAGCATCAAATGCCAAAAGAATGAGAAACACTGTCACATCCGACAACCGTGTTAAAGCTATTCTCTGGCGATACATTCTGGAAATTCACACAACATACTGCACCGTGTAAACGGTCTCTTCATGTACACACTACATAGAGATAATAGCGTAATTCTTCTTCCTCCGTTTTTACTCATAGATGCATAGTTTGCGTTTTCTCGTACAAAAAAATAATAAAGCTCAAAATAACGTCAGTGGAATACATCTCGGCTATGGACAGATACGTCTTCTAAGGATAAAAATCTGTGATATTAGATGACTTTGCGTAAACTCTGTATTTCAATTCTACATACACACTCTAATTTCAGTTTCAGCCAGCTTTTGATATAACTGAAGCACACATATATGACATTATATGTCACTGTCAGGGTTCTTATCCAGTGGGGAGTAAAGGCAGAGAATAAGACAAACATTCAATGGATTCAATCATTTCAATGGGTTGGTAGTGTACTAAGACCAAAATCATGGCTGTGAGGCATGTTCTTAATATGCATTGTCAAGCCAGAAAACCAAAGAGATGAGAGCAGAAAGCAAATGTAAAGAGTTGTGGAAATGTTAAAGTATACAAAACTGGTAAAATTTATTTTGTGAATGCCGAGTGAGATCAGTCAGTCAGTCAGCATAGATGATGGTTACGACTTTAATATGATGCTGTACATTCTGAGTGTGAATGATAAATTTCTACCGTGTAAATTAGAACAGTACAGGGAATGCAAAGAGATCTTCTGGGGGTCTGGGCAGGCAAACAGGTTAAGAACCCATCTATGATAAAAGGAACAGGTCGAAATTTCATTCTGCTGATAATCACAAACTGATAAACTCAGTCCATTTCATACTGGCTTCCATTACAGCAGCATACTCTTAATACCAACTTACTCTGTAACGAAAAATTCTATTAAAACGAGATGAAATAATGAACGTTATACTATAAAAGGCGTCGGGCAACCGACGACCGTGCTCGGGGGGCAAACTCTAACTCTGTGAGCGAGGCTGCACAAAATACTATGATTTAATACAACTGATATTTGCGTTATGCACGAACGACTCTACCAAAAATAGTAACCGAGCAAAAATAAACTCCAGAATTTCATATTATGCAAAAATAGCTCAAACGTTACCATGGAAAGTTGCTGAATGCTGAACATGTGTACACAAGTATATATGGCAGAGCAAAACAGTGCCGACTAGAGCCGGAAATACGTTAGAAGAATTGCTACATCCAACAGACATACTTTTAACTCTTGTGACGGACGCCGCCACTAGGGGGCACTAATTACAAGGCAGGCAGTGTGGCAAACTAATACACCAGCCTCTTACACGTGGGTGGACACTAGACACATCAGCAGTGATCTTGCAAGGTCAATCTTCACAGTAGCAACACCCACCCATTAAGATTTTCTGCACTAAACAGGGCTATATATTCGTCATTTCTCTCGATGGGTTAGTATGTAGTATGATATCTCAGTTCTGGGTCGGGAGGGAGGGTATGCTGTTACAATCACAATTTCATGGAATGCAATCGCCCCTCCCCCTTTTAGCAATACCAATTTGGACACGGAGGCTCAGTCATTTTGTGTAAAAGGGTTCAAACTCTGCAACCCCCTCCCCCTTGAAGACAAGTACAGCCCTGACTAGCAATCATCATGTCGTAGTGTGGGCCAATACCATGTCCCCGATGTCCATCACAGAACTACTGACTGGACAATACGGCCAGCCGTTCACCAGACGTCTGTGACAGCTAGCTGTGTATATTTCTGACCGCCAGCCAGACGGACAAACAGACATCTTTGCGATCATTATACAACTAGAGAGCAGACGATACTGTTGATGGTAGCCGGCCGGCGGGCGCCTCACTGCCGCTCAGTGTAATATCAACATTGATACAACGAGAACCACTCGCTTTGTGACCATACACATGGCGGTCTATATGGTGCCCTGGGACGTTGGGAACCCGGGATGTTTTGACGCATGAATGAATGGACCAAGGTATGGGCTACAGCCACTCTACTAGAGAGAAGCCCCACCGGCCAATACGCCAACAATCACCCACTACCCCGTATCTGCAGTGCAGCCACTAAATACGACCCCCCCCCGGCATTAAGTACCAAATTTGATCAGCAAAGCGGTCCTAACAAGAAATGGGCTACGATGCACAAACCCAAACGTGGCGTAAGACAAAATCTCACTTAATTTTTCACATTTTTTGTGCATCATTTCAAAAACTCTGATATGTACAACTATACAATAGAATGATCATAACTACATTGCTGTAGTCATATACGTTGCTTAGACTGGGAAAACTCGCGTGAAGATTGTGCAGATCTTAAGTAACATTTTGACCTTCATACTTGAGACCTTAACAACAAAGTCATTCGTGGGCATAGCAACAGCTAGGCCTAGCAAGAGTTAACGCATATACACTGTGTCTCAAAAAACATCCCTGACATTTTTGACTGTTACTTAAAAAACAATTATCAGATTTTGATAATTTTTGGGATGAATATTCATGAAACAACTTGCCATAAAATGACCATTCAGTTTCCCGACTCACTCAATGTATGCTTCTGCACTACCTAGGGAAAGTAGATAAAGCGAAATGTGTTGAAATACACAAAAAAACCTGGAAAAAACATCCCAACATTATCGATCGTAACTTGAAGAATGATTAGCAGATTTTAATAATTTTTGGCAGAAATATTTCTGACACAACTTGCTATTAAATAAATGTTTTAGTTTTCACCTCACCCAACGCCTGCTTTTGCACTACCTGGGGAAAGCAGACCAAGCATAATACGTATTAAAAAGAACAAAAAACGTCGATAAATTCCATCTATCTTAATCTGTGGGCCCGTCTATTACAAGGTTTGACTGTCATGCAGCAGTGTGTCTACCAGACGAAGTTTAAGAATGTTTGTGAAGTCAAGAAGCGACTGGTACAGCCTGGATTGGTCTAGAGCAAAACATTATCGATACTGCTGTCAATGAACGGAGAAGGCGTCTCCTTGCCTGTGTTCACATAGTGGGCCAACACTTCAAGCAATTTTATTACACGCATTTGAAAAATGGACAACTGGATAAAATGTCAACCAAAGTGCCAAAAATGTGAACAAAATATGTTTTCACGTGTTATGTTAATTAAGCAATCATATCGCATTGGATAAAAGTGATATTTTGCTGGTTGTGTTTTCCCCAGGTAGTGCAGAAACAAACGTTGGGTGAGGTGAGAAATTGAATGATCATTTGATGGCAAGTTGTGTCAAGAACATTCGTAACAAAAATTGTCAGAATCTGATGATTGGTTTTCAAGTCACAGTCAAAAATGTCGGGGATGTTTTTTTGAGACACAGTGTACATACAGAAATCTGATATTTTACACAATGTCACATACACGCAACAAACGACTTAAATATTATTCTGTTTGAGAACAAACAGAAACACTCAGAAAAGGCCAAACATTAACTTAAAGCCTTGGCAAGTTTGTAGCGTATACGCAGAAGAAATACTGCCGAGATAGGGTACACTGAATGTGGAAACTAATGCCAGCTGTTTGGATCACACATTTATCATCCAACCACAGATTACCTACTGCATCGATCAATACATTTAACCACCAACAATTACACCTAGCATGCAAATGCAAACGAAGCTAGAAAATAAATGAAAACAAGTAATCAAATCACAAGTTAACTTGTAGGTACATTGAATAAAGGCTGGAAAATATGATGGACATTGTCGTCCACCAAACAAAATGCACATCACAATCTCAACAAAAAATAATAAACCTGGGCACTTTTTGTGCGGAACAATTTAAACAAAAACAACCGAAAAACATTGTACAAAACTAAACAGACTTTATTCGCACCAGTGCTAACTTAGTTAGATGAATCAACAACTAAAATAACGTCGCCAGCTATGATACAGGATGGCAAGAAACTGGCGACCGCTAACAAATTGAGACCACTCACTTACCAGACACGTGAAATTACCCAACAATTCCAGGCAATACTATGCACCATCCAAAAGGTGGCGGACCACTTGGGTAGTTGCTATTTTTCCTGGGAGTGTGAACACCTTAGGTGATAAGACAAAATTTTGTGGAGGGCACGGATGGCGTCAGTAGGCAGAAAATAGCATGGATTCTTTTTACTTTACCAATGTCGCTGCTGTTAATTACTTATGAGTAATTAGGCTAATTACTTATGAGCAGTAAACCCAAATAATTTTAAAACCGTATGATGATTGATGACGTGTACAGTACACGGTTTTGACTACAGCAATGCGAACGCCGTCAGCCTACATTTGATTTTGATTAACCTTTAGGCATACATTTATCACGAAAAACCGCACATAAAAAAACAACCACTCCATGTGTCCGTTTTCAGGGAGAAGTAACGCACAATACCACCCAAGATGCCATACAATCATCCAAACTACCATACCACCACCACTACGCTAGTCCAACGCTACTAATAATCGATGCATTTAATCTCACGTTAACAACGAACAGCATTCCCTGACAAGATTGTCCCCTAACGTTTCCCCGACAGCTGTCAAACTAACTGACTGTTTATGGTTGTTCCAGACAAGCTCGTGGTCACCCCAAAACCAGAACAAAAGAAAAAAGAAACGAACGAGAGAAGAAAAAAGCAGCACGCACAGTAAGAACGAGAACAACAGAGACGCCGAGGGTTATTGCTGATCAGTAGACTGAGCGTTCCAGACAACGACGAAGACGGCAAATGACAATGACTTCAAAGTAGCTCTCAAGAGTCTCACGTAAGTACGGCGGCACCTGCCGAAACTGCGGGAAAAGAAAATGCGCGCCACTCGTGAATATAGAAAACTGATGCAAAGTCTGGTTTAAATAAATAAGCAAGCAAGAAATCAAAACAATTGTGACTTCGGAGAGAGACGCAATTTTTGCCGTCTCCCCCGCCCCTCTGGACTGCCTCGCATTTTCCAACACGGCTTAAATTCTGCCTGTCTGCGATTGGTTATGGGCCGAAATTTATCATAAATTCCGCGTGTGTTTTTCTTTCACCGCAGTTTCCTGGCACCCAGTTGGTTGGTAGTGCTGAGATAGACTAAGACAGGATGCGGATTGAGAGCGAGGCCTGTTCACCGCAGACGGGACAGCGGCGCTCGCCGGGGTCGGGTCGTGTGACGACGGCATCAGCACAGGTCTTGCAGAACAGATTGTGACCACACGGCACCAAGGCTGCCGAGACGGCGGCCTCAGTGCACAGGCAGCATAGACAGCCAGAGGGCGGGGGAACAGTGCTCACCATCTGCAGACGACGAGGTGACGCAGCCAGGGACGATGAGTCGGCCCCCGGACTGCCGTTGGACGCCGGCGGACTCGACCCCGACCTGGATCCACTGCGACCTGAGTCACTACTAC
>Ga0056128_1007811_pt1 | contig 13496 bp, 7 predicted proteins | sample WorMetLIZISLAND2_FD_71113 | JGI IMG/M metagenome (GOLD analysis project Ga0056128, IMG submission 71113) | Marine gutless worms symbiont microbial communities from Max Planck institute for Marine Microbiology, Germany - Olavius geniculatus... ... | reverse complement strand
TGACAACAGATTTAACAGTATAAATTGCTTGCGAGCAGCCTAAACCGCGTTTAAACCCAAATTGATTATCTGACGAAGTAAAAAACATTTCATAACGACTTAAAACACATTTTTCAAAAATTTTTGAAATAACCTGACTTATAGAGATACCTCTAAAATCATCAACGGTCACTGACTTGATAAAGTTACTATGACTGTTTTTAGGTAACGGCACAGTATAAGTAAGACCAAAATCTTCAGGAACAGAACCAATGCATTGTATACGTCGTATTGATCCATGTGCATTCGTGGAAACTTAAACTTGACAGTTTCTTTACAAGTAAATATTTACGCGAAATGTGCGTCATGTTCCTAAAAGTCTTGTTGCTGTAATCTTTGACTTTTGTACTGAAATTTAAAACGCAGGTTTACTCGTTGCCGTTGTTCATCATTTTCGTTTTTTTTCTACGTTTTGAGTTAAGTGCACGTGTACGGGACAGACGAGCAGACGGACGAACGACCAAGACCCCTAGGTCACGTAATACGGCTTTTAGAACAGCCTGGGGCCGCATAATGAATGCCTTTCAAAACATGACATAATGTGTGCGTAGATACAAAATACACAGTCTGATAGGCCACAGTTTTTTTTGGTCTTGGTCAACATGTCGAGTTTATTGTAGGTTCCTATTACGTTCAGACCGTGAGCCTTTCGCACTGCACGGAACAGGTTAGTGGCGTATTTGCTTTTGGTGATTTGATTCTGCGCAATATTTTTTATTGTATGTGAAGTTGTGAACATAATTAATTTAATAAGTTAGCTACAATAAAAAGGTGTGCACCTCATTGCATTAACTGTCTGAGTTATGGCCATCTAAATCTATTAGCAGCCTAGCTGAATATTTTCGGTCATCTTGCTTTTTGTGTTAGACATTGTCAAACACAGACTATACAGTACACGTCGAGATATTCGTGCGAGCGCGTGGACCCACATCATCGTTGCATCTTGACATCGTCTTGCCACATTTTGAGAGCACTAATGTACATAGCGCAATAAGACTTTTTCGCAATGATGTGTTGTACAAACTCATGTTGAGTCTACATTCATACGGCTGCATTAGATCGGATTAGACTGCATCGATACCGAGCGACGCTCACTTCATTTGAATACGTCCTGACCAGTGTGAAAATATACTAAGTGCATACCGGTATGGTTTCTAAAATCAGACTGACACCAATAATTTAAATGCAATAAACCCAAGTTCAACATATCGTTCTTCGCATGTTTTTACGCGCGACGCACTATGTGCTAGAGCATAGGCCTATTAGCTATCGTAATTTTGTCCGCATGTTTGTCTGTCCGTCCGTCACGACCGCGTACAATTTAAACCCAGGTGAGAAAAAGACTCCGGGGTTTTACCTTAAGATAGCCTGGTGTCTTTAGTTTCTTGTAACAAAATTTCGTAACACTGGGTTAGGGGGTTCCTTTCGAACGAAAGTGTCAAAAAGGGGTACCCCCAAGAATCGTTATTTTACCGCTATTGGCGTGTGAATATAGTCTCAGACATGGTATTTCTTGCTGCGACGTACATTTAAAGAGTGGATGATTTGTCGAAATTACTTCGAATAGACGTAGACAACTTGCCTCGTGCGTCTCATGAGCATTAGTTGAGATTTCTTGTAATACGTAGTAAACCTATATTTAAAAAGCTGGGAGAACAAATTAAACGATCTTTTCATTCCGTATTAAGCTATAAGTTCAAACAATTTACACGTGCATGCGAAACTGAAAAAGTCGTTGTAAGCTTTCGACATAAAAGTCTCTCGGAAGAGTCAAGTCACCAGTCCTCACGACGCTTACGGAGGGTTGATAACACTGTGGCGGTTCGACGCCATGAAAAACAAAAAATGAAACTATTTTTTTCGCAACGTAAAAATTAACAGATCTGCCGCCGAAGCAGTGTCAATGGACTAACACTGTTTAAACAACCAAAAATACAAAGTCAAAGACACCAGTAGTCACGAAAAAGAATGTAAATGGATGAGGGAAACACGGGACGACGATACGTCAAAAGCTGGAGCTATATTTAGTAGGCCTGGAGGCAACCACACAGCTCGGAAACATCGTGCGGTGTCATTTGCATCAGTCATTATCTCTTGCTGATCGTTATTACAGATGGAACTGTCGAGCTGTCACTATTGTCTGGTGGGTTTGTTGCCCTTAGCCAATAATGTAGCATTTCTCCGTGAAGTGTGACTTACTCATTTACGTCGATACGTTAGCGACACGGAAACAATCCCTCTATTAAAGTTAAAGACAAGGAACACCAAAAACTGTCCCACAAAGTAGAGAAAATGTGACTTAAATTACTAAGAGCTGAGCCATTTTAGAGATCAGAAAAGTCGTTTGTCCAAAAATACATCACAATCGTTTGCGGGCTGCTCGTTTACGACGCTTTTCAGATTTCATAGCATGCCCGTCGAGAGCCACATAGGGGCTCGGGAAAATATTCTCGCGGGGCTTGTCTTGGGAATTTTTTTATTAAAATTTTTTAATATGGCGTACTTTATATTTTTAAGCGACGGCGGGCCTTTTAAATGTCGCGGAACCCGGAGTAACTTACTCCCTATCTACCCTCTCGACGGTCTTGTCTCATTGTCGGCTGGTGAGAGGCAATTTGCAAGCCGTCCCCAGACCTCACCACACTTTACCCCCAATGTTGGAATTGGATACAGATTAACGCCGCTGAAAGGACTCGCTAGCGAAGCGCGTAAAATGGAGACCGCTGCAGTTGACTGCAGCGAAATTAAACAGAGCCGACAACGACCGCTTCCAGTTATTCTGTTGCAGTTGTAGGCTATTGTGCTCAATGCGCCTTGATGCACGGGAGGAACCAAGTCTAAGTAAGTATAGGGACCAGAAAAGTTATCTGTTTGTTATCTTTATTGTTATTTAAGGGTTTATATTGGACATTTAGTTTGTAGATTTTCTTTCTGTCCCCGACTATCTTTTCTGTTGTTCTTGTCTGCTCTTGCGGCGAATAAATGTATATATAAAATTATATATTGCTCTTTCGTGCGGAGCTTTTCATGGTGGCTGGAACTCCTTGCCGGAACAAACAATGTCAGCTCAATAGCTGATGTCCTTCTGTCAGCATTCCATTCTTGTTATATTTGGATAGACAGACAGACAGACAGACGGCCGGCCGGACGGACGTGAAACGTAATGCTGCTACTCACGACCGCATTGCCACCGACCGCTTATTACATTGCAAGGCAAAATTGTTTACCCGACTTGCTAATAGCAGATGCAGAAACAGAAAATCTATGCTTTAGTTCATCCCAGAAGGCTTATCGCACGATTTGTGACGCGACAAACAACCGTTTAATAACGGATTATCAGCTAACATGTGACGAGGAAGCGGCAGCAGCTACTGTAACAGTAAGCTTATCACACGGTGCGACATTATACGTAGGCATCATCAAGTCCACCCTAGACTTTCCACATACTGGACAACGCACAAGGTTTTGTAATATACCATCCCCTTTTCCTTACTTTACTTTACTGCCTTCCTTATTAGTCCGCCCAGAAGCTATAGCTTTCTGAGCGGGCTTATGTTTTACCGCAGATGTTTTTTTCTTTTCAACGCGAGATCTCAGAGATGCGTCGGCCTATCGGCGCGAAATTTTGCAAGGTGGTCAGTACTAAGCCGAAGTTTATAATGCCGGTTTAAAATTTCGGGGACTACTCCACAAACAAATTTTACTGGTCAAAAACATGCAAAATTTGGCCCGATTTCGGACGACTTTAAAGTTCGGCGGCTAATATCTCCGGAACAGATAAAGATATTCAAAATCGGACAAGTACTCAATTTACAGGAATTTTTCCCGCGTTAGGCGAAACTAGCTGGTGAACTTTGGTCCAGTAACTTTGGAGATCTCGATGTGAAATTGTATTCACCTAAAGCGCCTTTTTCGGGAGACCATATTTCGGCCCATAGGGGGTGCTGCGCCCCCAAATTTTTACACGCGCAAGAGAATGACCAAGTCTTGCTAGCGCACCCCCACCGAAAACGTAGATCTTCCTTACATTTTTGTCAAAAAAGGGTCCAACATTTTCTTAAAATTTAGCATACCCGCGCCTATAACTTTGGCAGTAGTGGGAGTAGCACCATGATACTTTGCCTCTAAATTGCGGTGTTAACGCGGATACAATTATTGTGGGGCACCGATTTTTAAAATTTTTGGAGGGCAAAAGACGTCCAAAATTCGGTGCGATGTAGGCAAACTTTCGACTTCGACCACGAATATCTCTGGAAAGCATAGAAATATCGACAAGCGGTGAACGGCGTTATCAACGGCGATTCATCCCCAGGTAAACAAAAAATTGGTGAACTTTGGTCAACAAACAAAAAAATTATAGGCGCGCATGTTGCTCTACCCTAAGTCGACATTGGGCGTTCTGCGTATGCTAATGCATTTGAGTTCGGGCCAGGTGACTTTGCCACCGGGGGAATATCACCCACATGAATTTTTCACCCAATCGGATTTGGGGCGCCGGGCGGACTCACGTTGAGCTTTGCTCCAAATTTTTAGTTACAGTAAGGTCTAGAGCAGCGCAGTCCTAGGCGAAGCCCAAGTCGAAATTCAATTCAACGCGATGCAGTTTCTCAGCTGACTTTTCCAAGCGATATTACTGGTAAAAATAAAAATATTTTATAACAAGATAATGTTCATATGAACACGGACTCTGTCCAATGCATTTCGACAGTTTATAGTACATGTATATGTCCGTATAAACATAATCAGTAAGCTGTTTAGAGCGGTAGAAAAAAATAAACAGTTTAATTTCAAATTGTACAGCAGCAATGATCCTTTCATCCTTCTCTATTATTTTAAGTAAACAATAAACATTGTCAGTTACGAGACCATTCGATTCGTCACCAGCGCTTTATTATAAAAGGTCCATTGTCACCATGCGTTTATCTCGCACCGTTATGAAGATATGGCATCTCAAAGACAATGGGGTCACGAGTCTGATTTTTTGAGGTCACGTGACGTTATCGGTTACGTGATCATCCGACTGCCGAGGGTCGACTTCCTATGGGTGGTCCATAGTCACCATGCGTCTATCTTGCACAGTTATGGAGATATGGCGCCTCAAATATTGAACGCACGGACCTGGACACGGAAAGAAAAAAGGAAGAATAGAAAGAAAAAGAGAAAGGGTAAGGGAAAGAAAAAGGGGAAGGAAAAGGAAAAAGGGGAAAGATAATCGAAAGGGGAAAAAGGAAAAGAGGAAAAGATAGGAAAAGGAAAAAAGGAAGGAAAAAGGGGAAGGGGAAAAGAAAGGAAAAGGGGAAAGAAAATAGGGAAGAAGAAAGGAGAAAGGATGGGAAAGAAGAAAGGGAAGGGAAAGAGAAAGAAAAAGGGAAGATGGAAGGAAAATAACTGAAAAAATGTAGGACGCACGGACCCACGCACGGACGCAAGGACACTCAGGTGATTTTATACTCTGTCCAATGCTATGCATTACATTGGACAGACAAAAATGCCAGCAGTTATAACGATACAATTCAACAAGTACAGCATAGTCCTTTCTCATAGTAAACAATATTAACCTCTGTAATAAACATACCATAACGAACAAGAAGATTATAAAGACTCACCTAAAAAGCAAAGAAGTAAAAGCCCGTAAACGACATGTCTCAACTTGGCGCTGGGTGTGAAGACGGAGGCCGCCAGTAATGTCCTTAGAGTACGGAGCCTTGAGTTATCACTTGCCAACCCCATGAAGTCGACGCTGCAAAAAAACGGCTACGTCGACCGAATCGACTAGTGACTGTAGAATCTTTTAAAAACAAACGCTAAAACAATATTAACGAATGTCGATCACTTTGAACAGCTGCAAATATTTTGATACACACAGCAAAATATTGCTAGCCAACATCTACATTATTTAGGCTACTCAACTCATTTATGCTTACAATCCCATATAGCCTATGGGACACTTGCGTTGACGCTAAATGATAAAATAATTTGGACACTAATGGGTTAATCTCGGGCCCCCGCAAGTATGACCAAGGCTGGTACTTGCTCTTCTCCTGATAAAAAAAACTAGTAAATTTGTCATGCTTAAATCAAACATATAGACCTTGTACTTGGTTGAAAGAAGAGATATTCTTTAAATTTTTAACGCTAGGCCTACCTCATGTTCACGTCGGCACCTGCAGTGCGCAGTTTCGACTCGACTTGCTTTGCTTTCAGAAATCCTAAAATTTTCTGCCGGAGTTTGTAATCTTATCATCGACTCTTGTCATATATTTTTACTATAAAAGTTGGTGACTTGTGAGTTTAAACGCAGCATTGAATTCGTAACTTTTCTCCCTCAAGAACTGTTTGACGTCAAAATGGTGTGTCACGTTACAGTTACCAAGGGTTGGGTGCCCTGCTTTCTTCACATCATTAGTACAGCAGGGTTAATGCTGACATTAACTAGCAGCAACACCTACGTACCGGTACAAAACAGATTAAAAACAAAATAGAGAGCGTGGGCAGGGAACATCTCATCAGAACGAAAATCCATTAGAATGAATCCCAATCGAACGAATACTATTAAAACGAAATCTCGTTAAAACAAAAGCCCGCATACAGCGAAGCTCATCAGAACGAAAGCTGTCAAACTTGGGCTGAGTATAACAAGCACAAAGACGATAATAACTGAGAACTGACGATGTTAACGACTCGCACATGTCGGATTCGGATAGTACCTAGATTAGTGACTGTACGCTGACAGGTGAACCATTTTAGTAGGCCTAGATAGCCAACCACTTCGGTCAACTTAAGCCTTTCGTTTCTCTGCGGTAGGAAAATTGGGTTCCGACCTTCTTGGTTGGGGTTAAGACGGGGCGCGTACACCTGTATTGGGTGGCAGGTAACATTGTGTGATCTCACATGGCAGTAGGTGACTCTGCAATGGGTTACCTGTCAACTATAGATACCCTTTAACGCTTTTAATGCAGATCCTGGCTAGAAGCACTCGTAACGTGCACATGTTGAGTGGCTGAAGTGAAAGATGCATGTCTAATTAGCTGTCGGTAACGTGGAGTGGACGATAATCGGCGGTAACTCATGCAATATCATCAGCTGTCTTGCAGAGACGATGTCGAACATTGATGCGAGACAGAGAGAGAGAGATGCGTAGTCATGACGACGACGACGACGGCTGCTGCTGCTGCAGTGCTGAAGCTAATAATAACGCGTGTCTCTTCGTCGCCGCACCTCAATTACTGCACTCTGCGTTCTTCTGTTTCATCCGTTCCATCCGACGTGTCCAACGTCGACAATCAACTTGTTTTTCGCGCTACACCTCCGCACGGCTGCTTAACCCTTTGAAAGCAAGTTCGACCTACTTTGTAATGTCATGCAGTTATGGAGTGTGCTGTTCTTGTTTCGGAGAAAGCGTAACTTCCTTATCGTTTCACGCTAACGGTGTTGCTCGTGTCGTTACTGTTGGCGTTTTTTTATCGGAGAGATCTCTCACGAAAAAATGCAGTAAATGCTTCAGTTTGTCCTCAAACGAAAGCTTGGGCCCACCTAATCTCTGGAAATAACTGCATGGGAAGTTCTGCCTGGGGTCCCGGTCATTACCCCACGCTTCCAACGTAGCACTTTAAAGCGCGCCGACGTCCGCCCTTGTCTACACCGTGTCTCGAAAATAAACTGTGCAACATTATTTTTTGTCAGAACTTTATCAAATTTCTATCAACTTTAACTATAGCACAAAGATGGCAAGGAAAGCTAAAATTTTTATTTCACCTACTTTGCATCAACACACTAAACCATGTTAAACGCAGATGCTCCACATTGTTACATCACGCTAAGTTATTGTCTGTAGTAAACTTTCTAACAACTTAGCACACAGCAAACTAAGATGTGGTTTACTTCACAAAATTATGTTTGTGTAACAGCTCGTCTCAAAATTGTTAGAATTTATGCTCGAAGTGTGTTTCGCATACACGGACACAAGCGCTACTGGCTGATAGCGGTGTCAACGATCGACTGATCAGTAGTCACGCTGCGCCCACTCATCTAGCAGCCGTGTTGTGAGTTCGTCATGCATCAGCTGTGATTATGAGTGTATTTTAGGCCTACATAAGCTTAGTTTCTTTGCCATTTTATGCCAACAATTACTAAAGTTGCTGGAAATATATGCGCTTTTGATTCGTTCGCGACATATGGCGCTATACATATGTGTTCTGATTGCAAAAAAAAACAATTTTGCGTAGTTTTTTCGCAACACAGAGTAGGCCCTATATGCATTACACGATTGCGATGACGCCGCGCAGACGTCTGGTCGACCGATTTGATCCATCATTTACACACCGAAACCACAGACTGCACTAGCTGGCCCCAGCACAGCATCGACCACACGCCAATCGATATCAGCGTCTAGCAGCGCCGGAAAATTGCTCTGAAAAAAAACTGCGTGTAGGACTTTGTAGGCTTTTAGGTTTTTAGAAACCTAGAAACCACCAAGAAATCTGAATTTTAGTTTTTTAAACGTTTTTATTTGTTGTGCAATTTCTTACAAATAGGCGTTATAGGCTTATTTATTTTCCGCAGTGACTGTTCGTCCGGCACCGTGCAAATAGCATGTAAACTATTTTTTGGGTTAAAATAAATCTGTCAAGTCATAGCTTCAATTTGACTCAATCGAAATCGCTAGTCGGCAACACCAGTGTCAGTGGCTGAACATTAGCATTGTTCGTAGTCACGACATATTAGCGCTAATATTAAGTTTTAGCGTTAAGGGTTACGGGTTTAGGGTTAAGATTAGGGTTGGGGTTAGGGTTAGAATTAGGGTATTTCATAGATTTATGTGACGATGATGCACACCTCGAGGGTAACTCTAGCGGTTAAATCGGATGCGAGTGAATTAACGGACAATTATCGTAACATAAGTGATGAATTTGAGGCTGATGGAGGCAAGCAATTAACACTCAGCAGGCCGACTGGCGATACCTGTGATTCCCTAGTTCGTAGAATTGAGATTGCCAGTTGGCCGGCTGCCGTCGTGTCTCTACCGTGGTACCACGAGCATGGTGAACCGAAATGCTTGTCGTGCCGCGGTCCGGCGCAGAGACACGTCTTGGGCGGCCGGATAAATAGCCAGCTCGGGTATAGGACCGGATATTTATCCGATTGCCGTATCAACAGCCGCTATCATGTGCGAAATATACTGCGCCTATTTTTATCTAATAAGATTTATGCACCATGCTGTAATTTACCGAAAAGGATGTCATGTGGATAATGGTGTACAGGATAGATCGTAATTTTTTGCCCGATCTTTTATTGTACACTAAAACCAGAAAAAAACTAAAAACTTAAACCCTAAAAAATTTATTTCAAAACCTAGTTTTTGCAGCCCTGTCGTGTAGTGTAGCCACTATCTGTAATGCATCTAACGGTCTCCTGTGGCAGCTATACGTCTGCTCAAGATATTGTTTATTGACTCGTTTTCTAACACCGCCGTAGAGATGATATTGACGACCAATGCACTAGGCCTATTATAACGTAGGCAAATGATTCGGCACAGTAAAATATAAATAGTCAACCGAGTGATCTGCTGCTGTTTCTATCTTAAGCTTGCAAAATGAACTAACTGCAGTGTTGATTTTGTTGTTCTTTCAACGTTCCACGTTTCATGTCGCACACGAGCTGCAGTACAGTGCAGCAAACTATGAGCGAATCGGCCGATCAGACTGACTGCAGTATTTTCTGCACCGACGACGCGCCAGGAAGAACGCAAATAAATCACTCGTTTAGAAGAACGCCTCCGACTGTGCCATGTCCTGCTGACGTGTTGCCTTCTGAGACAATAAATAACGTACGCCATGAATAAAAGACAGCGCGAATATCTTTAGCATGCAGGTCTGATGAATCAAGACTCTGCAGTCATTCATGACCAAGACCACAAAAATAAACTGCTTAACTTGTAATACATTTCGTCAAATTAAAGCAAAGTTAAGCCACTTGAATGCGCAGCAAATTATTAATCACTACATCATTCGTTGCCTTATACTTTGCATCTTTGTTTTGCTGTTCTCTTGCATTATTTTTAGAGTGTATTAGGTTAACGACTGTTATTAATCGACACTTCTTGTGCAATATGCTTGTACCATTTTATGGTGTGCTGAAATGTTTTGTTATTTGTAGTAAAGATTTAAGTAACATGACTAAAACCACAACTTGACGCTTAGCACTAGTCAATGCAGGGGCAAATTCCTCCGTGTTCATATATCGATAAAACTTAATAGCTGATAGAATAATTTACGCATAATTTTTTATCGTGTCGATTACTTCAGCATTTATTGACAAATGTTTTCTTAAATAAAAAAAAGCTTTTACAGCATAATTTACTCAATTATTTTTAAGCGGCATCGTTGTAAGCTATTCTGCTTAATGTATAGACGTTACCGTTGTGACACGATCTCTCTGCCTGTCTGTCACAGGCGCGCTTTTCGTTCAAGTAATTAGAAAGAGTAAGACGCTATCTCACCGGACCCGGACACCCGGACATTTCCCCCTGCTTTTCGAGTGCCTAGAACGTTTCCCCCCTAAGCCAGTAAAACATTTTATCAGAATCAGAAATTTCTTGCAACGTGAAAGCAACTCCGCCTTTGAAGTCTCGTCGCCGTTGAGTATTTCTCAAACACAACGAGTCTTATGCCGGGTCTACACGAGGCGATCGTCGCAGCGATTGTCGCCGTGATTATCGCCGCGACCAGTTGCCTGTAGTGAATACAGGAGGCGACTGTCGCCGCGACGATCGCCGCAATCGAACAGGCGATCGTTCAAGCAACTCGTTTGCGGATCGTCGCCGCTATGCAAATTATATCAATCAAAAACAAGCTTTATTGCTGGGACCTGAACGGCCATAATAATGTATGTTTTGTTGCGTATGGCAACCAGTGGCTGGATTGGCATGAGAAAAAAATTACCAGGTCGCAGGGGCTTCAAAACAGTACAACTTACAAGCTGCAACTCACAGTACCGGATATCTTTAAACTAATTCCACAAATTAACATTGACATTATCATCGTCGGACTGCATTTTCAACGTAAACAGTGTGACGTCATCAATAGCGTAATAACACAGTACATGTATCCCCGCCAAACGTTGCGCTGTGACTGATGCTCATTTGTATAATCGCGGCGACCGGTCTCCTGTAGTGAATACACGAGGCGATCGTCGCGGCAATCGGTCGCGGCGACCAATCGCGGCGACGATCGCTGCGACTGTCTCCTTGTGTATTCAGTACAGCCGACCGGTCGCCGCGATTATGCAAATGAGCATCAGTCACAGCGCGGCAAAGCTTGAGACTTTTGAAAAATAAGGTTTTGAGGTTATAAAGCAAGTCTCGAGAACTCCAAGCATGGTCTGTAGATCTATGATTCTGTGTCAGTGTCAGCATCGTATTTTGATCAGCTGAACACACGCGCATCGGATCGTGCATTTCTGCTTCTGTCTCTGCATAATGAACGGCGCAGCGTGAAGCAGAAGGCGACGGAAAGTCACACCAGATTAACAGAACAGCATCATCTTCAGCTTCAGCAGCAGAAGTTGTCAGCATCCTGCTTGACTGATCGCTCGATACTGTCATGTCACCAGCGACGAAGACTTCCACTAATTCTGCAGTTCGGCATCAACACCAGCGACTGCGTGATGTGATGGTCTGTCGCCCTGGCATCGCACAAAACAGTTCGGTACTTTGCTCTTTAAGTCAACTAAAAAGCAGAAGTGTCGAGACGTCAGTTGCATGCGTCTACTGAACGACTCGCTGCCAGCAGCCAGAACGCGAAATTGAAGTTTAATGCTACATTAAAGTTCAAAAAATGATATTGTCTGTCACCGCCACTCCGTGACGCTGCGATAACAAAAAGCCCAGGTGTCGCTAAGGTTGGCCAACCGTACCGCTTATAAACCCTATCTAAAGGCCAGCGTTCAACTTCCGGTGGCGGAAAAAGCTATTTTTCAATGACTATATTCCCAACAACAAATGTTGATGTTGCTATATCAAACGCTACAATCAACGCTAGGATTATAATACAGTAATTCGGCGCACGTGAATAATAGCTGCATTCAAAATTGCGGCCAAACTGCTACAGATTATGGTTAAAGTTCTTCGTGCCATAACAATCATTTACGAAACATTCGTAAATGAGTTTGGAAAATGTTAACCATACCTCACACTTGCGAAATAGCATAAAACAATGACAATAAAATTTCATTACTTGTCTTACGCAAAATACTCGATGCTACTTTTACTTTGAATTTATTTACATTACCGTACGCGTTTTTGCGTTTTAGCCGACCGTTCTAACAGTCGCGCTTAGGGCACGATGTTGTGTCCGTCTGTAGTCTCTTTGTTTGTCGTCTGTAACTTATGCACTGTGTTTTATCGAAAAACTGTCTGAAAAAAACAAATAAAATTGCTTAATTGCTGCCTTGTGTGGTACCAACTCGGATTTTCTATAATCCTCCATTTCTCCATTTTCAAGGCACGTTGCTGGAAATTTACGTTATATTGAAAGTTATGTAAATAAATAAAAACCAATTCACAATTGTTAGCCTTCAGCGCAGACAGGTAGAATCGGCTTTCCCTATTGACATCTGAGCTTCTTGTCACTCAGAATTTGCGTTAATACACAATCATGACGACGACGGTACATTAAAAACATGGGTCGTCTAAAGGTGACGCCAGTTTCGATGCCGTCGCCTTTCATCTCCCGCCATTAATGCCATTCCGTCGCAGTGAACGCCAAGAAGATACCATAGCGACGGCTGCGGCGGCGGCGGCTGCTTTGGACAGCTCGGTGACCGAGAGTGGACGACGCAGAGATGGGGATAAGTGTAGCCAGTCCGGCCGGCGGTCTGTGCATGGTCGATGGGTTGGCCAACTGGGGACATGATACATTCGTCCCTTCGACACAGCCCAGCTAGCCAGCGGCTGGGCAATGTCGCGAACTGTGCCATTCGTCCGGTGCGATCACATCCGTTACGTTACGTCGGGCACCTGTGCGTACAGTGCTGACGTCACTTCCGCTTCCGTCCGGCGCCCAGTCCTATCGGATTCGTCTTCATTGCAGGCTTGATGGCTGGTTTCAGTTCAGTACCACGCGTCCTGTCTGCATGTTTTAGAATCCAGCCTGGATGTCGTCATTTGCACTCGAAGGCATCAGGGCACGTGACACTGTACGCATGCGCGCACAGAAATCAACTTCTGGTGCAGACCACTTACTTCTTTTATCCCCGAGTGAATTTTCTGTCGGACAGTTTAGAGAATTTCTGTCATTTTCTGTACTGTAAAATGTGGGGCGCTATAATACACTGTGTTACAAAAAACGGGCACCCTTTTTATTTCTTTCATAATTCACTCAAATGACGATCAATTTACACGAAATTTTTACCAGATGTAGCTGAAGAAATGCTAATTCAAAATATATGGACAAAATATG
>Ga0056128_1007808_pt1 | contig 13501 bp, 11 predicted proteins | sample WorMetLIZISLAND2_FD_71113 | JGI IMG/M metagenome (GOLD analysis project Ga0056128, IMG submission 71113) | Marine gutless worms symbiont microbial communities from Max Planck institute for Marine Microbiology, Germany - Olavius geniculatus... ... | reverse complement strand
AATTTTATCTCAATCGGGTCAGGGGTTTTGATTCTGTGGGGGGTCGAATTTTTGGATTCCCCATAAGAAAGAGAAGTCGCCGTTAACACAGGGCTTGAACTACCATTCAGCCTGTGATGTTTTTCTTTCTTTTTTATCTCATGTTGCACTTGTTCTGTTTTTCCAGGTAATGCAGCAACTGACGTTAGGTGAGCTGGAAATTTAAACGTCCATTTAATGGCCAGTTATTTCAAAAATATTTACACCAAAAACTATAAAAAATCTCGTTATCCTTCTCCAAGTTCCTATCAGTAATTTTACAGATGGTTTTGGCGTTTTTTGTTCATTTTAACACTAATTTAATGTGTTTTAATTTCCCCAGGTAGTGCAGAAGCATTTGTTGAATGAGGTGAAAACTTGAACAGCCGTTTGATGGCAAGTTGTGTCTAGAATAGTTGTACCAAAAATCATTAAAATCCGATAATCCGCTTTTATGTTATGATCGATAATTTTTTGTGTGTTTTTTGCCTCACAGTGTATATAAAATAAACCGTTGGAACATACTGTTTTGTTGGGATTGTACTGTTCAAATAACTCTTCTGGCTCTTCGGTGCCGCCATCCGTCAAGAACATGATAATTTTGTTGCAGCCGGCAGTGATGTCAGACGAATTCGACTGGTCATACTACACAAAATACGTACTATGATACAAATACCCAAACAATATTGTTCATGCTAAAACAAAAAAATACATCCAGATATCTACTCAATCAACCATTCACTCTTAGACTTAACTCGTTGCAGCTAACTTTTTAAAAATGAACTAGTAACTAATTCTGGCTAAAAAATTTTCGACTAAAATTGATCTGTATCATTACAGCGTTCTAAATTACTCAGTTTTTGTCTCAATATTACGCAAAAATAATAATGAATAAGAAATGAAAATTAGACTTACCAGCTGAAACTGTTGAAAAGCAAACTCGAATCCTTTTTGATAGCTGGCGACACCGTTTGCTTGCAGTGTGCTGACGTAACTCAGTAGTTTCTAGCAACACAGCCAGCCACTGCTAACTGTGTAAATCTCTTCAGAAGTACTTTATACTTTACTTGGATAGCAGAATAAACTAATAAAAACTATAATAATGATTACTATGATGACATTAATAAACAAGATAATGTTCATATAAACACGGAGTCTGTCCAATGCATTTCGACAGTTTACAGTATATGTCCGTATAAATGTTATCAGTGAGGTGGTTAGACCAGTAGAAAAAAATCAAACAGTTTAATTTCAAATTGTACAGCACCAATAATCCTTTTATTTTTCTGTATTATTTTAACTAAACAATAAACATTGTCAGTTACGAGACCATTCGATTCGTCACCAGCGCTTTACCATAAAAGGTCCATCGTCACCATGCGTCTATCTGGCACCGTTACGGAAATATTGCGCCTCAAATATTGGACGCACGGACGTGGACACAGAAAGAAAGACGGAAGAAGAGAAAGAAAAAGAGGAAGAAGGGAAGAGAAGGAAAAAGGAAAGTAAAAGAAAAAAGGAAGGAAAAGGAGAAGGAGAAAAGGAATGGAAGGTAAAGCGAAGGAAAAGGAAAATGGAAAGGAAAAAGAAAAAAAAAGAGAAAGGAAAAGGGCAAGGGAAAGGGGAAGAGGAAGAAAAAAGGAAAAAGGGAAGGCTAAGGGAAAAGGAAAAGAAAAAAAGTAAAAGGGATAGGGGAAGAAAAAAAGGGGAAAGGGGGAAGGAAGGGAAAAAGGAAGGTAAAGGAAAAGGAAAGCGGAAGGGAAATAAGAAAGGAAAAAGGAAAAAAAGGAAGAGGAAAAAGCAAGGAAAAGCGAAAGGGAAAGGAAAAGGTGATGGAGAAAGTTAAAGGAAAGGGGAAGGAAAAGGGAAGGTGGAAGGAAGATAGCTTAAGAAAAGTAGGACGCACGCACGGACGGACACAAAGGTGTTTTTATACTCTGTCCAATGCATTGGACAGACAAAAAGAATAATAAAACTTGACGCAACATTAACATGCACACCATGAACACAGTCCAGTTTCCATAGCTAATATGACTTCCAACAGTCGTATGGCCAAATGGCCACAATTGGTATAGAAGTTGTTGTTGCTACTGATATTTCATATTGCTACCAATTATTACGGACACAAAAAGTCAAATTCATTCATGACCAAAGTGCAATGATAAAACACTGTTAAACAAAAACCTGTTTGTTGCGTGGGGTTGCTTGCACTAACGTTGTGAAACAGCCAACCCATCCGGCGTTCGCAGAAAACTTCAGAAACAACATAATCGGTATTTATTATCTAAATTACCCGTACGAAAGATATTTAACAATTAAGGTAAACTATTCTAACACAAAAAAACGCATCAATGCACATACAATAGAGTAAGTTAGAAACCATTTTTTACCAAAAGGCACTGTCAGTAGAACAAAATGCTATCCCCTTCATTGGCAACTGTCTGTGAAAACTTCACAACTTGTAGTTATCAACCAAAACAGAAGCGGAGGTGTCACAAGATAGACGAAATTTCTGAAGACGCTCAGCAAAGAGCGTCAAAGCGCTGAAGTTTGTACTTGCTATGCTGAACAAAAAAAACAAAAATTGTGAGAGTTTGAAGCGTAAGTAAAGCCAGAAACTTTTATCCCCCAAATCTAGAATGGAAATCAAGCTCAAATTCTCCCATATCTCCCCACTTTTCCTTTTTCCCGCCCCATATATCTTTCCACTCCTCTTCGGTCATTTATCCCTCTTTTTCTTCATTATCCTTTCCTTCCCCTCCGTTCCCTTTTTCTCCTTCTCTTCGTGTTTCATTCTCCCACTCTTCGTTTCAACGGCCCCACACTCTTAGTCTAACTAGGGGGTCGGTGGGAGCGCTGTAAGTTCCCGCAGCGGGTTTGGACAGAACCCGGCTGCCAAACGGTTTGAGGTGCATTTTGCGTACACCCCGCCTTAACCCCCTATAATTTCGCCTATCAGATAGTGAAGCGTACGTTTGCGACGTTGACGAAGTCGTTTTCACCAAGCGTGTCAATGAGAGATCTGATGGAGTGTTTCATCAGCGCCAGCGCCTGGCCGTAGCAACTGCCACTCCTGTATACATCCGCAACATCTCAATCCACTCAGCTGCACGCTCCATCCCATGATCTAATGCCGCTTTATCTGTGTATTGCTCGTCACGAAGTCTGACTTGCGATCAAGAGATTGCGCGCTCGATTCCTGCCATTTCACTGGCACCTAACCACTGCCGGCGAGTTGTTCAGAAAAATGTGGCTTTGTTGCTAAACAGTTAAAGTTGGCAACAGCCGAACGGCGGCTAAGCTCGCGAATGAAAAGAAAAGATAACTACGACTTTGGCGGAAAGTTACGCCAGCCTACTATCGGCTTTCTCGAGAAGTTTGAGTAGTCAACGTCCTACCGAGTATTCCCTCAAACGTGACTCTTACAGTGTTAAGAAGTTGATTACAAAATAGAAGTTGTGAAGCCAATTGTTTAGCCATACATGATGAGAGCACAGAGCTACTAAGCATTAACGTCGCTCCGACTGTTTAACTAACAGTAAACCGTGTGCCCTGACTATATGTTTCCTAAAAATCCTTTAATATTTCGACGACAACTGTTACATTTTTGGCAGCTCCAGGCTTTAGAGAAGTTATCAGCATGTTTATTGTAAATTTTTTGCCGAGTTTGCAAGTGACACAACTTTGAAAATCGGTCAATATTTGATACCGTGACAAATTGTTGTTGGCTTACCGGTATTTCTGAAAAAAAACCCTGTACACGATGTTTCCTAAAAACCGAAAAACTTTTGTTTCTATGCTAACTTTGACAAATGTAGATTGACGACCGATTTTTATCACAATTCACTCCAACATTAGATCTTTAGCACATAGAACAATTGCATACACTTACGTGTCAATCAAAATCAGCATTTCTTTAGGAGAGCTTGCACCCTGGGTGTACCTAAAAACACACAAACTGTTGATCATACTGGGACATAAACGCCAACTATTATTACAAATTACAACAACGTGTACTTTTAGGTTATTCGTTTCGTTAAATTTCTGTTCTGTTTAAGTGTGGTCGACTAAATCAGTTTTAGGTTACACCATGCATTATCATACCGTATCACGAAGTGAAATGGCAGAGAAAATGCTTATTTAATGTGAAATGAGGCGCGAAGCAGTGATGTAAACAAAACTATTTTTTAAGACCAAGACTTAATTTGTTTTCATATATTTATCAAATGTAATTAGACTACATGCGACAAAGCATGCAATGCATGGTGATCGATCGATGTCATAACTATTATTTGACTCCTTAACTACATGGTGTTCAAACAAAAAACACCCCTTTTCTTTCTTCCACAACTCAGTCGAATATCAATAAATTTGACTAAAAATTTCAACAAATGTTGGTTGAAGAAAAAACACCAATTCGAAATATTTGAACAAAATTTGGCAATTAAAAAAACGCTTATTGCTAACCGTGACGTAACGGTGACGTCATGGAATGAGATATGACAATATTTTCGCTAGTGCCATCAGTTGCTGCAATGCTACCCTGCTTTGAGGATGAACTTTAGGTGTGGCAAAAAATAGCACAATTTTAAATTAACACTGACTAAATATTGTGTACGCAAAGATCTAAGTCTTACCATGGTCGCCTTCTGAAATCGTGTAAGTCTACTCCCATTGGACGGAACTCTGCTCCTATTACAAACAGTAACACTTCAACTCACTGACAAAGATAATGATGACGGCGACGACGAAAAAAATGACGCACATAAATTGCTAAACTCACAGTTTGCTTTTACAGAACAGTGACGTATTTCAAATTTAAAAAAAACTAAAATTTAAAAAAAAACATAAAAAGCCCTAAATAAAATTTTTAAAAATGATGCAAGACTGACCTGGAAAGATTCTCATTACTCCGGTCTGCGTGCCGATATACTGCCATGTTAGACCCTCGTCTTGGTCTTTGTTCTTTTTCCAGATTTTGTCCAGACGTTTAGTCCATTCGAGGCTGTTTAATATTGAAATGTCTAAAATCACAACGCAATTACCACACTTTAATGCAACAGTGATTGGAAATCAAAACCATTCACTGTCCAAACAAGTGTTCTCGGCCAATCATCTTAAACAATTCCACCACAGAGGAAACTTATTTCCAGACACTTCAAGTTTCAAACATCAACGTTTTATCTATGCCATAAATATTTACCTCCTTTACTTAATCAACATCTCCTGTTCACGTAACAGGAATCGCTTTGCATTGAAGGTTAATTTAATTTAACGATATGCGCAAAATAAGTTCACATTTTACTCGCTTACTTACTTCGTTTCAGAGTCGTATAATTATCTCACAGTAGACTACATTCAACTACCTTCATTTCTAAAATGTGTTCATGTTTCTCCAAAATACGCTGGTCGGTTTGACACTGCCCCGATTCATTGGGGAAAACTTAAAAGTTAAATTGAGAAAAATAATACAGAAGAAATAAATAAAATGTAGCGTAAGAGGACAAAAATGATGAGGAAGAGAAAAGATGCAATCCACCTCCTTGCTTTCGTGACGGCTCACACAGCAAATCCTGGATAAACGTGGTGATAAGCATCTTATAAGAGGTTACGTCCCAAGAGAAAAAACTAAAGCTTTCTGCACAAGTGCATTAACTGATCTACGCAAAAGATCTTTACGCGTATTCTAGCGTAGTTTAGTTTGCTAACGTACTATTTTATAAATACGCCGAGAAAAAAATCGCTAAAAAACGCAAAACAGTACATTAGGCGTACTACATTATGGCCTGCTAACTTACTTCACAGCATCAGCATACACGCTACAGGTTGGTTGTACCATGAATACAAATATATTTGACTAAAATTTACCTTTATCATAAATGTCGATTGGAACGTGAACGGTCGAATTGTGGCGGTTTACTGGTTGTCCGTAGAGAGGATCTTCCACAAAATTATCTCCACTCAGGTTTACTGTCTTGCCAAAAAGAACATCAACTTCCTACAAACACGTGTATTTTGACATGCAGTTTATCTTAGTCTATATCACTCACATTTTCCGTCCTTCCGAGTTTTTAACGGCATGTTATCTTGTGCTTAAAAGTATTTCGACATGGTGTAAAAGTAACTATGTTGACTATGCAACATCTTCAAACAAATTAGCCTTCTTATGCAGTGATATCTGAATAATCTCTGCTAAATTTTCTTTGTGACTTTCCACCATTCACGCAACGTCATGTACTTACTTTAGCGTGTATACACTGCATCAAAATTCGCAATTAAATAAAACTGTCTAAAATAAATTGTAAAAACACTTCTCAAAAAGTATTCAGTATGTATGTGCTCTGTGTGATTTTGTTACGATAGCCTACAAGCACACGACATCGAAGCGGCTTACCTTTAAATCCGGATTCCAAACGTAGTTTTTTGTCACTTCTTCGGCCATTTCAACAGCTTTCTACACAGACAAAACATACAGTTCGTGCAGACACCGATGCATAATACAAGAATACTAAACAGAAAAATTCACACATATGAATTAACTGTTTAGCGCATAAGTCAATTACCATGTGTTTCACGGGTGCACGTCATTTAAACAATTCAGTCACTTCACGCATAACAAAACTGAAGCTTTAAAGACAGCGTGACGTGGCGTAAAGGTCTTTATTTTCTTGTTCTTCTTCAGATATAACAAACATCAACATCACGGCTTGTGCGGTAGCAACAAGCAGTTGTATAAGCGATGTGCCAAGCCAATGGGAAGGCCAAAATTTTGACCACCTACAGCTCTCACATTTTTCAACCGATTTTAATGTTATCTTATAGGGCCTACCTACATGCACGTAGCAAAGTTGTGTACAGCAAGACAACCAGTATTTCCTGCCACAGACTAGTAGTTGGTAGAAACGGCGCCGGAGAAACGGCAAACGCTGATGTGTTAGCCTGGTGATGCGTATTTGACAAGACGGACGACGCAGCGGACGGCGGGTTAAATACGGTGCTAACGAACCGCTGAAGAAGCGCCGTATCTTCGATCGTCTACTTATGCAGCGGCCTGCAGGCGCCTATAGTGCGACCCCGAGCATTCCGCCGATCCGTACGTCCGTGCGGAATAAAAGACACATTCGTCTGTGCCGGTGCGAGACGAGGGTCAACAGCAAGCAGAAGGAGGACGAATGAATTAATGAATGAATGAATGGAAGACGGCTTTGATTTCACGGCGCTATACGGATGGACATCAGTGCAGAATGTGACGTCACTGATCGCCGGTAGCTCACAGCGGCGTCGCGCAGGTCAAAAAGTGGTGCAAGAAGTTGCAGTTTTCGAACAGACTTCTGATGCACATTTCTGACAAAGAAAATGTGGGTGTTAAAAATGTTAGACCTGCCGCACAATTCTCTAAAAATGGGGTATTTATTGCCAGACATTTGGTGGTATTTTTGGAGAAAAAAAATTTCCGTCACCGACTCGGACACCAGAATCGACGTGCGACAACGGCGGATAGACTTGTTCGGAATCGAGGAGTTTTTACTCATTTACTTGATACTATGCTACTTCGCTAGGAGATATTTTAGTTGAAAAGCGCGAAAACCCTGCGCAAAAAGTTTCTCTGATCCGCAGCTAAAACTCGAACCGACTTTTCATCAGAGATTTCAGTTAACGACAGTCCCACTGACAATAGATAATGAAAACATACTGTCTCCTTATGGCTTAGAACTTAAGAGCTCAAACTATCTGGCGCAAGCAAGTCCACTTCAACATTCAGAAACGCCGTCTAAGCTCGTAGATCAGAATTAGTTGGTAGCAGGCGCAGTAACGATCAGGAGAAAAACACTAGCAGTAACCGAAGCATGCGAACTCGGCCACAGATATGCACTAAAATGTTAGCGGTTAAAGGTCGTCTCTTAATAGTAGCCCATCACAGAACAACGGAATGTCACCTGACATATGAGATCACACGGCGTTACTTGCCACCCGAGCAGGTGAACACGCCCCGCCTTAACCTTTGCCAAGTAGGCCGGTACTCGATTTACCTACCCCGGAGGGATGAAAGGCTGAGTTGATCTTGGTGGTTGGTTATAAACGGAGATAATTTACCTGTCCGCACTCTGCAGACAGTCACTCATCCAACTAGTAACCACTTGATAGCGACCAGACCGTGAGTTGAACCCGCGACCTCTCGATCGTAAGTCCAACGTTCTACCGTTGCACAACCAAGCCACTTTGGTTTCCCGAGGCTATATGTTCGACGGGTCGATACTAAGTTTATCACAAGCACGACGCCTCTAGAGTTGCCGGTGCCCATTATAGGATCGCCCCCTCCCCCAGAAAAGTTTCCCCGGCCGACAATCTACCGGCAAAAATCCGCCCCGCCCGGCGGCCGCCAGGCCGGAGCGGATTTTTGCCGGTAAATTGTCGGCCGGCAAAAGACTTTTCTGGCGAGCGATCCTATAATGGGAAAGACTTTTTATGGGACCGGCGATATTTTAATAAAAGAGAGGCATATCAATTCCCTGATTATCTCTCACCGGGCGGTTTTTTCAAGGGGAGACATTTTAATGTGACACCGGCGCAACGATCCACATAAAAATCGCGTTACGTTGCGGTTCTCTTGAGATTCGGACCACGAACGCCGCCAGTGTTCACTGACTCCCGAAGCCAGACACACAGATAGCGCGGCCGCCGGTCGACGCCGTTAAAACTTCATCGTTGGCCGCTGAACAATTGCGCCATCCGTCTCTCTGCAGCAGTAACCCGGACCGATAGCATCGCGACCTGCATCGGTCTCCGGACCTGATGTCCCAATGTCCGGCCATCCTGCGCTGCTTCGACGCTAGTATAATATGAGAGTTCATGTACACAGCCATCACTCGTAGTAACCAACCACGACCGAGCTGCAGTCGATATTGCCTGAATAACCCTTCCGTCTGCCCCTGGTTGCCAGATACATGTATATGCTCTATCTGTATTCGCATTGATCAACGCCGAGATTGCAGCAATGCCAATGACGCCATCACAAGTAGCATAACGCCCAAGTCCCACTACTTCGATCTCCTGTGAAGTATGAACCTGTTTGTGCAACTTGTGTATTTGCTGTGTAGCTGGTTGCTCGACACAATGTACAACAAAATTTAATCCACACCAGCGAAATAAAACACCCACAAATACCCACAGAAAAATACCCACAGAACATCGTTAGCTTTCTCCAATAATATAGTTTAATGACAATCATTTTAACTAAAATCTTTTTTTCGTAGACCTAATCATTGTTTTACCTTGAGTGACTTGTGCCTCGTAACAGTGTACATGTACATAATTTCTCCTGAAGCAAGTTCATTACTCGGCATCCGTGATATATCCTGCAGGCTACGCGCAATCGCGCATATCATCATCATCATCATCATCATTTATTAGGTCTTCAAGTGCATGGACTCTGCGTAACAGTAGAGAGAATAAGTAAACTAATAACGCTGGAGCATCACAGTGACACTCAGTGCAGCCGGCAAACGAATCTGCAGCAATGTTATGTTTGCTAGCCGTACCGCGGATTCAATTGCTCAAAATAGCGCGAGCAATGGACGACCGCAAAACACGTTGCGGTATCATTAGCTCATGCCAATCAGCTGACATTTCTCAGATTGTAAAGAGCTTCTGATCACGAATGTAACTCATGAAAGCAGCGCTATAGCAAGTAACTGGCCCTACCTTTAGCTTTACCCATTCATAGCACGGCGACGCCTTTGATCCACAACATACACTGAATGTAAAGCTCAATGCATATCAAAGGCTATTATAAACCTACTGCAAAGCAACTGCGGACGGTCGGCAGTCAGAACCAGAGTTCAGCGTGAAATAACATTGCGTGCTGCCACTGGACTTTTCAGCCACAAGACCAGACATCGTCGCGGCAGCGTCGACAAGCGTGACAGCACGTGACTTCATCCGAGTGCGTCGAGGTCATTATCCTACAGCACTGGACGGACGGACAAACAAACAGGGTTTATCGTCAAATTATACGATGACGAACGTTGACCGTGGATGACCTGATCACAGAAAATCACAGCCGCGTGTCTTTAGGCAACATCGGCACTCTGCCGGGCCCGGTGTGGCGACATCAAATGAAATTACGCCGACCTACCCACGTGGGTCGCTTGGTCGCCCTCTGGTTCTGCGCCATTTCGTCTGACTTAGCGCACGGTTGCTCGCCGACCGACCGACCGGACGACCTCGCGCTGCAACCGCCATCTTCCGTTGTGACGTCAGCAGTCGCCGTGAGTCCGTCCGTCCGTTGGCTTCCTGATAACCGACGCGACGGCGACGCGACTCGACGCAGAACTGCTATTAACGCGCTGTACGTGACGTTCTCTGTCGCATGGACCCTGATAGCTATACGGCGACTGCAGCGTGTCTCGAAACGTGGCAGGTATGACGAGAGCCACAGCGGGGCCCGGAAAACATTCTCGCAAGGCCAGATGGGGTGGTGACTGGGAAGTGAGCTAGAATATTAAATACACTCATTTATTCATTTATTCAAGGAATAGTTAGATTTGTCGAAAAATCGTCGCAAAATAATTGTCGACTGACGTAAGCTCAGTTTAGATGATCAGTTCTGATATATACGGCAAATATATTTTTGAGCGATGTCGGGGCCCCAAAACGTCGCGAAGCCCGAGAAAACTTCCCTCTTTGCCCTCCTCTCGACAATCCTGGAACGTGAGTTATCAACGGTGACGAGCGTTTGTCTACACATAGCAAGTGTAAAGGCGCGTACAAAGCGACGCAAATGAACTGAACTGAACTGAACTGACATGGTTTAGTTTTTGACGAACTGATCAACAGGCAAGCAGTAATGCATTATAGTAGGCACCGTCTGACGGCGTGGGTGACTACGTGACTACGTGACTACGCGCACGTACGCGTCAACCAATGATCAATGGGCTCGCTCTGTTCGTCCCTTAGTCAGTTTGTCAAAAACTAAAACATGTCATGCGAGTCGCACACATATTCCGTGGCACTTCATGGAAGTGTGAAACCTACACTGCGAGACATCAGCGGCGCACTGGAGGCAGAGATGATGGGTGGTGTAAGAACGAAAAGACATGGGCAGCAGCAGCAGCGCGTATACAAGTCCGTCGGCTAATGGATTCACGACGTCCAAATCCTCTCTCAGTCCTACAGATTTATCGACCTAAGTAAGTCCACTGCAGCGTCGACACGTAACCCTTTTTCAATTACATCTCTCATCGTTTTACGGACAGTGAGAATGTTATATTGAAAAAAACGTCACCATTACTTTGAAGTTTGAACACGTATGTTCCTCGGATGTACAAATAGGATTGCAGCTTATTACAATAATGGCTTAACGAGGGAGTTTATAAGCCGAGCTTTCCTTACGGTTTCGTCCCTAAACTATCTGTAATGTGTCGAGTAGCACGCAAAACTAAATTCAGTCACTCAGTCCTCCTATTAATCTTATAGTCGTTTATTTTATTCGAAGTGTATTTTACTGAGACATTACGTATGCAAACAACAACGTGATAAGGTTACTTGGCACCGAAACTATGAACTATGTATTTACGGTAATATCACACCAAGCTAAAGCAATCAAAACAAGGACTTTGAGCTAATGCTCACGAGACGCGCGAAAGCCTATAGCAGTTCCGGTTCGGTGTATTAGCTGAAAATTGGTGTGTTCACGCTAAGTTAATATACAAATACCAAATTCTCTATCTGGATCGCATAACGATAGTTCCGTGCAGCCGACGGTGAAAATTTGGTAATCCTAGCTTGCACTTTTGACTGATCCACCCGTGTGACGGACGGACGGAAAGACAGACAGACGGACGGACAGAATTGCGATCGCTAAGACGCGATGAAAGCAGTAGCTGCTTTCGCGAGTAAAAATATAATAACTCAATCAATACAATCAATCAGCGTTAGTTAGTGCTGCGTTGTAAACCGATTCCCAAAATGGCAGCATCATCGAACAAAATGTCATAAATTACACTGTAAGATAATGCAAACCGTTTCACCAAATACTGTGCATCAGAAATGTACTAAATAATAAATTATTGCGCTCACAATACAACGAAATCGTACAACGAAAATCTGTCGCTGTTTGAGTTAGATTTGCGGGAATTTGGGATAAAATACAACACCTTTATTACAGTCATGTCGAAGTGCACATAATGATAGTCCCGTGGCGCCTCTTTGTGAATGATACAGACTTGTGTCGCAGAGCGAAATCGCCAAAAAATCCATAAAACCCCCTATTTTGGCGTTGAAAGTCATTCAAGGTCATTGAATTCAGCACCAATCGAAAGCTAGTATACGACTTCCTACTAGTGATTAATAGTAATGTGGACGTGCCGCCACTGCCGCGGCCTCCCACGGCCATGAGTCCCCCACCCGTGGGTGGGGTCAGGTCGCCGCCGACCGAGTCCTGCATAGAAGGCCACGGAGGTACGGAGATGATACCGGAGGTCCGGAGGTACCGGAGGTACGGAGGTACCGGAAATATGCAGTGATATCGGAAGATATGTCCGCCCCCAGGCCCTAGAGTAAGACGCTAAGCCTCACGGAAGTTAGGTAGCAGGTGTCCGCAAGTCGGTATCCCTCACCCGACCTCCCCCTTTTTCCCGAGGTACACAGACAATCGATAGCGCAAACACGATAGGTCATTTCTCACACAACTCAATACAAACACGTACAGTCAGTGATTAAAACCTCGAGTTTCACAGCCCCGCGCGAGTGGCACAAGGTCCGGCGTCAATTCAGTTAGAATTCAAACAAATAGCGACTTACCAAAACGAGCACTACAGCAAACTAACGCAGCAAACGCGCCGTGCTGCCATCTTAACTGGAAGTCGTTTCTCTCTAATGTCAACAAACTTAACTAAAGAAAAAATAAGTAAGTAAATAATAAAAAAGGTGTTCAGGTCAGTCGCGTGGCGGACCCGGTCCGCCACAACATTGGCGGCTCACCGGGCTCGCCTCCCGGCGAGCAACGTCTATGGGCGGCAGTCGCAGCGAAGAGCAACGCGGTGTTGAGGAACTCCATGAGTGGCCAGCGGTGGGTCGCGTCCAGGAGGCGACGAACGGGCACCGGCGTTGCAGCGACGGCGGGGAGCCTGTGGCGTTGGCGACTCATGCGTAGAAGAGTGGCTACCAGCATCGTGGCGAAAGCGGGAACGTCGTGGCACCGGCAGCGCCTGGGGTTGGGGCTGATGACCGCCGTTACCACGGTGATGTCGGCCGCGTGCAGTCGATGACGACTGGCACCTCGTGGAGTCGCGGCGGACATCGCGGCGGCAACGCAAAGGTGCCTGGTACGGCGACGGCGACCCGCGTGGGTGTCGACTGTCGTAGGCACGACGGTGTGGAGACGAACGAGTCGCGGGGTCCTCACGGTGGCGACGGTCGCGTGAAGTCAATGACGGTCGGCGCTGGGTAATACCGCGGCCGGAGTCGCGGCGGTGATGCGAAG
>Ga0056128_1007805_pt1 | contig 13503 bp, 7 predicted proteins | sample WorMetLIZISLAND2_FD_71113 | JGI IMG/M metagenome (GOLD analysis project Ga0056128, IMG submission 71113) | Marine gutless worms symbiont microbial communities from Max Planck institute for Marine Microbiology, Germany - Olavius geniculatus... ... | reverse complement strand
ACATCATCATCATCATCATCATCATTGTCTGACAGCTGTAAAAACACAGCTTGTAAGTAAGTAAATAAGTGAGAAAAGCTGAAAAAAGCAAATATAACAGTTTGTGACAATATATGCCATTATTTCAGCAGTAAAACAAAAATACATATTGGTATTGCAGCCAGCTACTTAAACTGTTCAAAGTCAATGTTGGTTTGTCTCAGATGAACTGAAAGATTGTTTCACAATTTCGGGCCTGCAGCAGCAAAATATCAGTCTCCATAGCTGCTGCGTTCTGCCAATTCAAGGACATGTGTCGCTGGACACACTGCTGCATGACAGTCAAACCTTGTGACAGACCTGCTGTTGGAGCCCACATATTATGATAGATGGAATTTATTGACGTTTTTTCATTCATTTTCAAACGTATTATGCTTGTCTGTTTTCCCCAAGTAGTGCTGGGTGAGGTAAAGACTAAAATACTTATTCATTAGCCAGTTGTGTCAGAAATATTTCTGCTAAATATTATTAAAATCTGCTAACCTTTACTCAAGTTACGATCGATAATGTCAGGGATGTCTTTTCAGGTTCTCTGTTTATTTCAACACATATTTTACTTGATCTGCTTTCCCTAAGTAGTGCAGAAGCATACATCTGGTGAGGTGGGAAACTAAACAGTCATTTAATGACAAGTTGTGTCAGGCTTATTCGTACCAAAAATTATCAAAATCCGATAATTGGTTTTCAAGTTACAGTCGAAAATGTCAGAGATGCTTTTTTGGGAACACAGTGTATATAAGATCAAACAGCCCCCGATTATGACATAATTCCCAGATTTATTGAATAAAAGCAATCAAGCAACTGATCAATCAAAATGCTAACACATCTTGATATGTTCAGCAGAAAGTTAGTCTAGCTGCAGAGAGAAGATAATTACCATGGAAACAGCGTTCTGTAAAGATAGTTCCAAGAGTTTTAATCGATCTGCAGCCTCTTTCACATGACTTGCTTCAGCTGCTAATTTTGAACTTGGATTACCATTATCATTTATATCCACTTTTAACACAGACCAGGGCAAAGTATTGTATTCCTGCAACAAAACAATTACCATACAACATTAAAAGTACATAGTACATGCACAATGATAGAAAGTATAGTATACACCATGTCCGGAAAAAAAGTCTATGGTATTTTCGATATATCTTTGACAAACTTAAACCTATATTCATAATTTTTGGGCATGAGTCGTCCTAAATATTCGTTTTATTAAACCATTGAGATATTTTCTCTTTATATTGTCGAGTCACTACATAGAGCTGATGTAATTATGACGTTATCGAAAATGCCGTTTTTATTGTATCCAAGGTGAAAAAAGCTAACAGTGTTTCGGTTAATAACTTTAACAAATTTAAACATATGTTTATAATTTTTTTGTAGGCAACATTAAAAAAGTAATCTGACAGCGTACTAAAAGTCCACTTCGTCTGAATACTGACGCCACTTTACCGTGTAAAATAAAACTATCTTCATATTCTTACTTTACTCCACAGCAAAATAAACAGAAATGCAGAAAAATAGTCTTTTTAGCCTGTAGCTGTTCTAGCTGCCAGCAACAGTAACACAATTTGCTATTAGTCAACTTTTGAGTCAACAACTTTATTACAAATGTACACTACCGCGACGCTAACGCATGCTGCAGAAATAACGCTGCTTGCTGATAACGGCTGCTGCACAATGACGTTCCTGTAGTGCACGCGACGGCCATGCTTAACATGGCTAAAAGCAAGACTAAGTTTTAAAAATTATTGATAAAAAGTATTCTATTTCTATGCCAACAATCTCTCAAGTTTTTTTACTGCAATTTTCCTTCATCAGTTTTATTGTTTTCATCCGCAGAAATGGCATTTTCAATGACGTCACGATTACATTAGCTATACATAGCAAGAAGTAAATTTTAATAAAAAGTTTTAGACGTTTTTAGTAAAGCGTATCATAGTGATAATGTGTGCCAAAAATTATAACAGTAAGTTTAAATTTCTTGAAGTTATTCAGGAAAAAGTGTAGACTTTTTTTCCGGACACGGTGTATTATAATTTAAATTGTCACGTTAAAAATCACGCTACAGTTGACAGACCAATTAAATGCTGCACATACACCGTAAGCCATAAAAAACAATTTACAATAATGTGATTATTATATATCTCACCACACGTTAATTGTTTCTACACTACCTTGTAAAATATAAATGTAAGCAAAAACTAACGATAATAACAATAATTTAGGTAGATAAAAAAAAGCGTTAAGACCAACATTGGAATGAATGATTCGTATGACACTAGACTATGTTATACCCATGCAGTTTAGTGTCATACAGACCATTCACTGCAATGTTGGTCTGAAGTATTTTTTTCAATTTTACCAAAATGTTATTATCATAATGTATGCATATTTCATTGACATTTCACAAGGTAGTGTAGAGACGCATTCATGGTGTGGTGGGATCTATAATGATTACATTATCGCAAATTGTCTGCAGAGTGTGCCAGTGAAAGAATTTTGAAAATCAGTCAATAACTGGCGAAGATATGGACAAAAGTAAAGTGGCACGTTTTTTTGGCCCACCCTGTATTGCAATTACTGTACTAAACGAGTTATACACTATTTCTGCCATAATAAACAGGCAAATTGCTCTCTCAAAACAAAAATTCTATAATGCATATTGTCCTAAATCGAGCTGCAATGACTTTTACAAATTGGATACCAAAATGTACTTTAAAATCTCAAAGACATCAAATATAAACAGATAATATAGACATTTCTTTTTATAAATGCAGTCTAAAAAGGAAAACAACTTTTAGCAACAAAACTAGAAATTTATTGCTTGTAAATGTAAAGCACGTAATTCTGTAATTTAAAAATTCAATAATTCTAGCAGTAGATCGGCGATCTTGCTGTTAGCACTGGAAAATTGCTAGAGGTAGATCGGGTAGGCACATTATTAGGTACATGGTAGAATTTATGTTCCTGGTAGTCATAGGACTATGCCACGACACTATCACGTACGAGGGTTAATCAGTAAGTAATGAGAATCAAGGTATTAGATCTGAATTTTTTTCACAGTCTATATATCAGTAAAAAGTACATTTTCCACGAACACGTATGAGTTTGTTGCGGATTTCACGTCATGGTAATTTATGACGTCATAGACCGTCATATAAAAACAATTCGTCGAATCAGTGCAAACAACATTGAATTGTATCTAGCGGACATCACAGAGATGAAATTTCAGATATCGAAATTGATGATAGTCACTGTGGGTTTGGTCGTTATTGTGTGCAGGATGATCTTATTGTATGAAGGCAGATTCGCCAACATTTTGTTGGGCAATCAATGACTAGTGGTCTGGACTGCAGTACTGGATTTATGGCAGGGCGTGCAGGTCTCGCTCTCGGGCCCCCGCACATTGAGGGCCTTTGGGCAACAAGTCAAGAATATTGCTAATCTCTTCGTCAACACAACAAATGTTATAAACTGTTAACTTTTCGATAAAATTTAACTGGTAACGTTAAATTTTGATGCAACGTCACAATTAGCTCTAGTGCTCTTATTTGCGGCCAGCGCAGATTAAAGCTATCGTATGTTCAAAGGTGCAAATGAGAAATTCGTAAACGTATTTGTTAGGGCTTTTAGAAAATCAGATGCTTCAGGGCACCACATTGTTAAATTTGACTGCAGACTGGAGAATTGTCGTGCAACAACGAGTCTAATTCTACGCTGTTTGCGTTATCACTTCAAATCATTTCTGGTTAACTCGCTGTGATGTCATAAATTACAATGACGTCACATTTGCAACAAACCCATATTTGTTTGAAGAAAATGTACTTTTTACAGGTATACAGACTGTGAAAAAATTAAGTCTAACACGTTGATTCTCATTACTTATTGATCAACCCTCGTATTTAAATCAGGCTTATTCAGTATTATATCAGAGTCCATCTCAAGCCATATCTGTTTCTTTGTAACACAGACTTAAAAATATACTGTTTTTGAATAAATTTGGTAATTGATAACAAAGTGACTAATATTTCAGTCCCAACCACAGTCCTGGTTATGCAGTGAAGAAATATGGCTGCATTCTTACATTAATAATGTGATAAATGTAATTAGATAAAGTGGCGATCTACCACTAGTAATTTTCTGCTCACTAGTGCGAGATCGCCGACCTACCCCTAGCACTGACCTGACGCTGCAATAATTTCATACGGCGTTGTGCAGTACGCTGACGTTCCTGGCGCAGAAACTCACTAGCTTCATCAAACACTCTACTGCCATGCATTCTGAGTCTACGGCGCAAGTAAACAAATGATTGTAAACTGAAAACCACAAATATACAGTCCTAAGTAAATAGCATTTACTTAACATGTTGTTCAGAAAAACAGTTTTGTAGTGACTGCACACTGACATTTCAGTTAATAAAACAACATTTAATATTAACAACAGCACTAACAATAATCAGTGATATAATTTCTGTAGTAAAATATATAACCAGGCATACAAGAGTCAAGTCAGTGTTCAGAAGATGAATGATTTGCCGACAATCATGCGGAAAATACCCAGCTCGGCTGTATCCAGCCAAACTTCTTTCAAAGTCATCATGGCTGTCATCGTCATCATCATCATCATCGTCAGCAGCAGCAGCAGCAGCAGCAGCAGCAGTGTCATCGACATCATCACGCGAACTATGCAGTTCTATTGTTGACTCATTCTGCTGTGGCTCTGAACAAGTTACATACAAGCACAAGCACAACAGCAATCTCACAATTATCCCTCAAGCATCAAAACACACATGGCAGCTGACAGCCAAGTATGGCTATGGCTAGATTACGCTCAAAAGCTAAACCAAAAATAAAAAGAAATAAAAGTCACATAATCATAGTAAAAGTAAATAATACTAAGTCTGCATATTACTGTAGCGTAAGCTGTCTGTCTGATTGGATGCTCGTCTATTATTAGCCTCATCATTAGCCAATAGCAAACCAGCACAGCTGAGTACTGTGGGTGGACTTACTGACTGCATGCTTGCAAATATACTCAGTCGCTACAATCGCTTGCCAATCGCTCGTCTGTCACTGTAGCTATAGGCTATAGCAGCAAGTCGATTCACTTTATGTACGCTGTACACAGCTTATGTATTAAATGAGTGTACTAAAAAGTCGACACTCGACATGCTGTAAGAAGTGGGATATGAACCCACACCCACATTCGTGGACCATATCGTTCGTGGTTACTCATTTCATATTCTCCAGTTACTACGAATAACTGTACTATCATTCTAGAAATGTGGACACCTAAAGCTTAATCAACTACTGAATATCCTTCAACGTTGTGTTTGACCCACCTTAAATGAATAAATGAGACAATAAAGAGACCGTCTTGAGCTACATTCAACAAATAAAAAATGTGAAGTCCTTCCGAGTCAACAGCCCATTGGTGCCAACGACACTGATCTCTATTTCCTTAGCTTCAGTCGAACACCAGCTTACACTGCAAGACCAGGCATGTGAGGCTAGTAAATCACACAGTGTCTACTTTCGCATTAATTGCTGCACCTATGCACAAAGGATGGCCAGGCTGAGTGCCAAAATGAAATATAAATATAAGAATGTGAGCAATAAGAGATGATGCAGACCATGATCATGCTGCAGTGAGTTAGTGATACTGGTGGCTGGTTGCTGTGACTGACGGGTCCGTTTACCTTCAACAGTGAACCGCACTTTAGACCCACCAGTCGCCTCCAGCTCTTCACTAGCTGTCTGTCTAGCTGTCTGTCTGGCACGAGCCAAATGCTGCTCCAGTTCTCTGCACATCAGCAAACACAAACTATACATCACTCACTATGGCAAACATTGAGAAGATTCACTCTGAATATAAAGACAAAAAATCCTTAAACAAAAAGGTGCTCATGAAAGTGCATATCTCCACCAAGTAAAGTCTACTGCAACATCAACAACAACAACTACCACTACTACTAGTACTACTACAGTCTGCTAGTGATGTAATGACGTCATTGGTATCGTTACGTCATGCCAGGCACTGTGGCATGACATCACAATAGCAATGACGTCATGCATGCTGAGACAGACAGACAGACAGACAGACAGACAGACAGACAAAGTGATTACTTAATCTCTGCCAGTTCACTACATTTATTTTGACAGAGATAAAGATAGGCAAAATCTGTTTCAGAATCATTATTTCAAAATATGAGAAGCTTATAGTAAATACATTATCATACTTTTGCTGCATGCACCATGTTGAATAATCTAACTACTAACATGCAACAACAACAACAATGACCACATTGTCACCTTACTTTATCTGTCGCTGCAGTTTATCTTTGCTTTCACGACAATGACCAACTTGAGTCTGGACTTCCGACCTTTCTTTTCTCAACGTTTCCAGACGTCTTTCTTCACCACCGATGTCCTCTGAGCCCTGTAAAAGTTTTCACAACTGTGCCATAATCAAAAATGTTGCGACTAACATAATTGTAGAATATGAATATTAACCTACTGCCTAGAATTGTTTCTGGGGCTAAGACAACAATAAAAAAATCAATTATTGCAAGAGTTTGTGTTGCAACTTCATGCAACAAACTAAAAACAGATCCAAGCAGTCTTGATCCTCAGCTAAGCCAACCAAGCTATCGTCTACAGTACAACCACAATTGCTATTATTGCCACTAAGCTCAAAACCTACATGATACTCATTTTACTACGTCAAATGATAAAAGGCTAATTTGACCTAGGCACTGCATCAAAGCTTGCAGTGCAACAATGTGTAGTGGCTTTAACAAGAAATTTGAACTAATGCTCACGGGAAGCGCGAAAGCCTATAGCAGTTCCTGCCCGCAGGCAGTCACCCATCGCAGTACTAACCAGGCCTGGCGTAGAGTAATTTCGTTTCAGCCGAAACCCAATGACGCCACGTACGCCACAAACGCCAGTACCGTGGCACCACCTTGTAAATGATTTTGTGTCGCAGCCCGAAATCGAAATCGAAAATTCATTAAAAATCCCTATTTTGGCGTTCAAGGTCATCCAAGATCATTGAATTCGGCGCCAATCGAAAGTCAGTATACAATTTCCTATTAGTGATTAATAGTAACCTAGGCCTTATCTCGCACCGTTACTGAGATACAGCGAGTTATTGGCCGAAAATCGCAAATTTTGACCACCCTCTCTCATTTACTCCCCTCGTTCGGGGTGACCCCCTTCGAATTTACGAAAAAGCTTTACAGTTCCTGAAACTAGAGTCTTCCAGGCAGCCGACGGTGAAGATTTGGTGATCCTGGCTTGGACCGTTTTTGCCTGATCCACCCGTGTGACAGACGGACAGACAGACAGACGGAATTGCGATGGCTAAGACGCGTTGAAAGCATAGCTGCTTTCGCTCATAAAAACTGCTTGGTATTTAACGGTAGAATGCACCTGATTTCATTTATCAGTCAGTACTTGAATCACTTCGTAAATCATATTCAACTCAATGAAATGTACTACGCTTTGCTACTTTTCTGCTCCCTCTCTCCCTTTCTGTATATATTGCTGTTATGGGTACTTCAGCTTAAATTAAATTATCAATAAATGACAACAGACAAAAAAACTGCCACAACTGTTAAATTTGTTAGTCAAACAAGTGCTGGACAAAACCTTGCACTGTCGATCTTGTTCTTGCAGCTGGTTTTGCACAGCGAGTAATTTCTTTTGAAATTCCAATTCCTGCACACACACCACCAACAGTTCACAATCATCACATTTCACAAGTAAGTCTTCACTGGCAAATAATTTTTGTTCAAAGAAAAGGAAATATTGTTGACATTACGAAAAAGATTTACACAGTGCTAGGTTAATAAGACATAATTGCTTCAATCAGCCTGCTACAGTGATAATTGAATTCACCTGTTGAGTTAGTTCATTACTATGAGACTCCAGTTCCAATCGACGACGTTCCAAAACCTCGACTGCATCTTCAGTTTCTTTCTGCTGTAAAAATAAACATTCAGACAAAATTAATACTAGCGATGTAGTCAAGTCCATTCAGTCTGAATCCAAGACCAAGTTCAGTGGGTTCAAGACCGAGTCCTAGAAAACTCGAGTGCATTGCCAAACTTCAGTACTACATGTACATCAATAACGATACACAAACATAATCATAACTGACAAAATTCCTATAAGTCACTGTAAACCAAACCCTGTGACGTCAGCACTATAAAATGCAGATAAGTCCAATATAATCTATAATAATTATTTTACACGGTACTGCATCCAGCTCTGTTTTACTTGCTATATACACATATAAAGTATATACAAATTGAGCAGTCAAGCAGTTTGGAGAAAAGATTAGCCATGATCGTAGCAGTGAAAGGCAGTCAGCCAGTTTAAGTGTTCAACAATCATCGCTACCCTTCTCTGCAATAATCGAAACTAATCGTTTCAGAAACTGTTCAGTTCTCGATCTGCATGCTCCACTTATTCACCACTTTGTACAATTATATAATGGGTGCTGTGCTTCATAAAATAAACACTTTTAAACAGTAGGATACAGGGTAACCATATAAATAAGCAACAAAAAAACGATGCCTAAAATGCTGACATAGGAATGCTATCTGCTGACATAAAATAGGGAAAAACAAATCAACAAACTACAACAAAAAAGCACACTAACATGTTTTTGGTAATCATCGTTCAACTTCTGTTTCTTTGCTTCAGCATCAACCTCGAGCCTCTGACATTCTTTCTCATGATTATTGTGCAAAGCTTTCAGCTTGCCATCTATTTCTCTCTCTAGATCAGCTCTTTGCTTCACCAACTGCACCATACCACAATGATATGTTAATCACCTAAAATCAGCAGCACTACAAAGCGTAATTTCGAAAAGTCGACCGTAAACTTGTTTAACTTCTATTTATAAACTATCGATACCGATAACAAATGAGAACATCATGACTACATGGCTGTCATCATGTATGAATTCAGACAATAAACTTTTTAAATAAAGCACATCATCATAGCAGTTAGATCAATACCATAATACCTCTACATTTTATAACATAATACGCACTTCGAAATGTTTATGACAAAACAAGTCACCAGATTTTAAACATAGGACAAAAACGACTTTCAAAGATGCCCAACAGTAACAAACAAAACAACACACTTCAGCATTGTGTACTACCCCCAGAAACAGAAGCATACTCATCTATAAAACAAAACTCATTCTCAAGCACCATGAGTATAAATAAAATAATAATAGGAGGCCTAATTTATGACACAGCAAGATGTGCAAATTATTACACAAATATACAACTATTTACCATAGATGGCAGCAAAATCACTCAAGTAAAAGTCCACTATCTTAGAATCACTGACCTACTACTGCTCCTTACATTTGCACAAAAAATCTGCAAATCATTCTGAAATCCTACAAACAAATATGTAACAGTAAATATCATTATACAAATGTCAGACAATCTTCACTGCATTACCTCAGTATGGTAAGACTGTTTAGTGTTCTCAATGTTAACATCATGTTCATGCTGAAGTCGATCCAACGTCTGCTTCTGAGTCGCCTTCAGCTGCTTCCGACGTTCATTCAACACCTCACTCAGCTGCAGCACAGTCAACATCAGTTAGTTTCAAGTGCAGCTGGGTCAAAGCATTACGACACAATTAATGGTCATATGCTCGTAGGTCAGTTCAATTCATTTCAATTCTTCGTTTCACATATCACGCAGCATGGCCCATCGCAAACTTGCTGAGCTGCATAAAATAATTAACAAAACATTCTGACTTTGCCCAGCTATTCAGAGGTCAGTGAATATTCCTAACGACCAATGGCATCGGCAAGGAATACCAGATGACTACATATACACCATATCATACGCGTTAAGTTGAGAGAATACGAAGATCATCACAGGCAATAGAATGTAGATAGCAACCTCAAGCAGTAAACAAGTCTCAGGAACTAAACTCAAAACAAAACACTTGTATTATGATGATGGTAGCTGCAAAATGATAGATGGACAAATGGCTCAAATACATATCAATGACACTAACGTCAGCATCATTGTTCAGAAGCATCTGACGTCGATCATCAGCCGCCTTCAATTCAGTCAACTTGGCTGCTTTCTGACGCTCATGCTCTCGACACAACTTCTTCCTCTCAGCATCAATATCCTACGCCCACAAAAATCAATACTAGAGCATGGAAACCACAGTGAACAATCACTGCACAGATACAGATACAGACAAGAAATGATAGATCAGGAACAAAACTGCAAAGCAAGCTAATAAACTCCAAAATTAAAACTCAGCTTACTGCATCCAAAACAGGTTAGCGCCAACACAGCGCTTCTCATTCACAGTAACACTAACGATGAGACAAAGGCCCTATACCAAACTGGTCTTGCATTCTACATTACATTACATCACAAAGAAACGATATATCGGTAATAAAAGATGTCCTTTTGGAATCCAGCTTAGCCTAAATTAACTCAGAAAAACCACATCAGTTAAGCAAAAGCTGAAAGTAGTAGTATGAAAGTATAAAACTAAAGGAGAAATATCAACAAAAATAGTAAGCCTGTTGGTAATAGCAGCAGCAGCTGCATTAGCATGAGCAGCAGTAGTTGCTGATTGTTGTTAATGTAGTAATCACCAATATGTAAATAACCTGCTCATGTTTGTCGGCAAATTCCTGTCTCAACTGCTCCATCTTATATGCATATTTCTTCTCCAGACCTTCACATCTGCTCTGATGCTCCGACTCCAAATCCTCCCGGAGTCTGTCCAACCTTGCCTGGTCACTGCGCTCGACTGCAGTCCGGTCCGCATTGCTTTCCTGTTACACAGCACCACACAGGCTGCAACTGTACACTGACAATAAATGAAAACCCTTGCAAATTGCTGAGTAGTTTTTACAGTTGCAGTATTTTGTTTCGCAGAGCATGTTGAGAATATCATTGACTGAAAAAGTAACTTGGAAGTACAAAGAAAAGCAGGGGTACAGCAAACACAAATACAACAAGAATCCCAGCTGTCTTTAGGGTGGGGCCGACCGCACTGGTTGTCATAACCTTGAAGGTCATCAAAGGTCGACGATTTTCATTTCATCTGAAGGGGCATATGCCACTTCCTATTAGTAATTAATAGTAACCTACACCATATCTCTCTCTGTTTCCGAGATATGGCCAGTTTTCCTCAATAAACGTGCGTAACAGCCTTCAAGGTCATCCAAGGTCAATGATTTATGTCATTTGAAAACCAGTATGCGACTTCCTATTAGTGATCAATAGCAACCTAGGCCGTATCTTGCACCGTTTAGCCACAATACATTCGTTACAAACAGATGGACAAACAGACAGACAGACAGACGACAACCATGACAAGATAGATGACAACCATGACAGAGGGCCGACCTTTAAGCTTACAGCTTAGTGGTTGGCCCAAAAATTCGTCAGTGGCAGTTTTATATCCTGGGTCATGTCACTTGGTGGTGACTTAAACATCAGAGACTAATTTAGATAATTTTGACACAGTACATGCATGCAGTGCTGGTTTTAGGCCCAGGACGGGGGGCACATGCGTCCCCATTTTTGATCCAGGCCCCCAGTTTTGTGGCCACCCATAATTTTTTTGCAAAAATAACACAAATACATGATTTCTTTGCATTTCCAAATTTTTAAAAAAGTGGGCAAATTTGCAGCTTCCATTGAACGTCTAAAAACTAAAATTGTTTCAGCTTCAGGGGGGCTTTGCTCTCCTGACCCCTGGCAACCTCTGGACGCTGCTGGGGGCTTTGCCCTCAGACCTCCGTTATAGGCCGTGTCCGTTCCCCAGATATTGTGGGCTAGAACCGCCTATGAGTAAAGGGTGGTCCAAAAAATGGCACAAAGTTAATGACACCATAATTGTGCAACCATACATCATAGAGTCATGTGGTTTTCAGCAAAATGTTCCAAAAGAAATTCTTTATATGACTAAAGTCAGTTAAATATTCTTTGTTATTGCCGCTGGCAAGTGAACTATGCAAAAACACTATTACCTTCGAAACCGCGGTCCATAAAAACGTGCTACCTTTTATTTTTTCAATAGCTCAGTGAAACATTGGCCGATTTTAATAATTTTTGGCATGCGACATTAAAAAGGAACTTGACGTAAATGTCTGCAGTTTTGGCCACCTCGCCCTAAGTTTGTCGCTACACTACCTTGTGAAATGCAGAAGTCGTAGTTTGACCATTGACAAGTAAGCAAGTAAGTAAGCAAGTAAGTAAGCAAGTAAGTAAGTAAGTAAGTAAGTAAATGATTTATAAAGCGCCAAAGTCTCAGAAAGAATCAGGGCGCATAAGAACAATAATGAATTCATACTGGGCAGTGCATGCATCAGCTCAGAAAATTACTGAGACCACAAAATCATTGAAAATCTGTTGCTTCGTCTTTATTTTAAAATTCTAAGTCGACAAACTGAAATGATACATCAACTGCAAGTGGGCTGCTTGAGTCATGCAGTTACTGAACGTGCTGTTGGCAAATGGTGTCAATGTCTACTGCTTGCGTTTGTGCTGCATAAAGACATTTTGAGCACATGCTGAAATGAAAATGATGTGATGTGACACGTGTGATTTTTTGAGTGATAATAATTGCTAATTGCATTTGTCGCTATTCAGTCTATAATTTCTGAGCCGACGCATACGCTACCCGACAGGAATTCATTGTTGTCAATGGCCAAACAGCGACTTCTGCATTTCGCACAGTAGTGTAGCGACATTGTTAAGGTGAGGTGGCCAAAACTACAGACCTTTGCATCAAGTTTTTTCTTAATGTTGCATGCCAAAAATTATTGAAATCGGCCAATGTTTCATGGAACTATTGAAAAAATAATAGTGACAAGTTTTTATGGACCAAGGTACATTGAAAGTAATTCTGTTTTTCAATAGTTCACTTGCCAGTGGCAAAACAAAGAATATTTAATTGCTGTATTTAAACACTGACTTTGGTCATGTAAAGAATTTCTTTCAGAACATTTTGCTGAAAATCACATGACTCTGTGATGTACAGTTGCAAAATTATAGTGCCATAAACTTTGTGCCATTTTTTTGGACCACCCTGTATATGACACAAATAAGAACAAGAAATTTGAGCTAATTCTCACGAGATGCACAAAAGCCTATAGCAGTTCCAGTTCAGTAGTTTAGCTGAAAATTGGGGTGTTCACGCTAAGTTAATATACAAATACCAAATTCTCTATCTGGATCGCATAACATTTGCATGGCACCACCTTGTGAATGATATAAACTTGTGTTGCAGCCCGAAATCGCCAAAAAATCCATAAAACACCATATTTTGGCGTTCAAGATCATTCAAGGTCATTGAATTCGGCTCCGCGCCAATCGAGAGCCAGTGTACGACTTCCTATTAGTGATTAATAGTAACCTAGGCCCTATCTCGCACCGTTACTGAGATACAG
>Ga0056128_1007803_pt1 | contig 13505 bp, 9 predicted proteins | sample WorMetLIZISLAND2_FD_71113 | JGI IMG/M metagenome (GOLD analysis project Ga0056128, IMG submission 71113) | Marine gutless worms symbiont microbial communities from Max Planck institute for Marine Microbiology, Germany - Olavius geniculatus... ... | reverse complement strand
TCTTTTTGTGTCCATTTCTTTTATTCTTTTTTATCTGTATATTGTGTTGCTGCTGTCTGTATGACGAAATAAAGATATATATATTATTAATTTTTGCATCGTTTTTTATTGATAATGATAATGTTCAATGCATAGCATTGGACAGAGTATAAAATCATCTGAGTGTCCTTGCGTGCGTGCGTGCGTCCGTCCGTCCGTTCGTGCGTCCTACTTTTCTTAAGCTACCTTCCATCTTCCCTTTCCCTTTTCTTTCCTTTTCCCTTCCCTTACCCTCCCCCTTCCTCTTTTTCTTTCTCTTCTTCCGTCTTTCTGTCCGTGTCCACGTCCGTACGTCCAATATTTGAGGTGCTATATCTCCGTAACTGTGCAAGATAGACGCATGGTCACTGTGGACCACCCATAGGAAGTCGATTCCCGGGAGTCGAATGGTCACGTGACCGATGACGTCACGTGACCCCAAAAGGTCAAACTTGTGACTCCATTATTTTTGAGGCGCCATATCTCCGTAACGGTGCCAGATAGACGCATGGTGACGATGGACCTTTTATAGTAAAGCACTGGTGACGAATCGAATGGTCTCTTAACTGACAATGTTTATTGTTTAGTTGAAATAATACAGAAAAATGAAAGGATCATTACTGTTGTACAATTTGAAATTGAACTGTTTGATATTTTTCTACCGGTCTAAACAGCTCACTGATTATATTTATACGGACATATGCTGTAAACTGTCAAAATGCATTGGACAGACTCCGTTCATATGAACGGTTCATATGAACATTGTCTTGTTTGTAAATATAAGAAACCGTGGACTTTGCCTACTAGTTTGTGAGTCCAGTTTTCTTTACTAAGTTTCGATAGGGCTGTCAGACCCAGATAGAATACTGCGACCTTAGATCGTGACAGATATTGTGGTAAAATTACGAATTCGCAGTGTCGCGACTGTAGGTCGTGACAGATTGAAACCCATTTATATGATCAGATAAGGCTTGCATGATCCGTTGCTCTGATATGGGTTTTACCAGAAGAGGCATGCTCAGCCAGTGATGCAGAATTTTGGAATATGGGAGGAGTGGGAGACGCGACGTTGAGACACAGGGTTGAGACGTCGTCTCAAGACCCCCTCCCCAGTGATGTGGGATAAGGGAAGGGGCTTCCTCCAGCAAATTATTTTAAAAGTTTTACGTGGAAGTAATGTATTTTTGTGCAAGAATTTTACATGGTTAAAAAATGCATCCACTCAACAGGGGCACCCCTTTTTGCTCCCCCCGCCCCCTCAATCCGTCTCTGTATGCAGCCCTTCTTAACGCTCAGGTGTTGTTGCATGTTGCTGTGATTAGATGAAACGACGACTGTTCATGCGACGGAGCGGGAAGACAGCAAATAGCACTTGGCTCTGATGACGGAAGCATTGACTGGCATCCACGTGTTTCACTGACTATTTGTTACTGCTGTTAATGTCTAGTGATACTGACTGTTTATTTCGCATGCAGCTTCCCTGTCTTGAAAATGTTTTGTACATATGATTTTGTGTATATATATATATATATATATATGATACAGTAACATTAATTTATCGGTGTTTCCGCTTAAAACTTATGCAGCGCAGTACAGTGTATTGTGAGTAAATTAACAGGCTACAAAATGTTCAGCACATAGTATTCAAAGTGAATCAAGCATGATTGATACACATTTTCCGCTAAACAGTTGTCGTGTAGCGTTTCCTGCTGGCAAGTTGTAGGCCTAGCTTTGGTAGGCTGCATGAAACTGTATAACTGTCTTCTGTAGAGTTACGTTTTACACGTATTTTGTGAGATTAGGCCTATACGTACAGTGCTCGTAAGTTGTTATATAATGCATCGTTTGTTGTTAGTTAATATCCACTGAGCGTCAAATGTTTTGCACGCAAGCACGGTGTTGAAATTTGCATTATGAATTTATGAATAACGATGAAAGCAACTTTAAACGGCGTACTGCTGGCATGTTTATACTGAGTGGTACATACAAAAATGGAACATAATTGCTTCACGTATATCAAGCAATCGGACAATTTCGGTAGCGGTTAGACTCAATCATTGCAGTGATGGGTGGTCATGTTGAATGGTGAGTTAGTGTTCATTCAACTTGGCCACCTTTCACTGCAATCATTGAGTCTAATCGTTGATGAAACTGCCCGATTTCTTCACTTACGTGTTACGCGCCATAATGTAGAAAGATAAAAACAGATAATCGCAATTTCTGTATTACCCTAGTAGTGTACTACGAGACACATTAACTATGCACTCATGAATTTTTATTCACTGTCTTGTGTCTTACAAAATATCTGAAAATGAGAATACTGCAAGAAGGGTAAATAAAGCAACAACGGCAAATGATAAAACTAACTACAGGGCGAGCATGTTTGTTTGAAGAGAAAATAAAAACTGTACATAACCTATATATTAAACTTAAAATTTACTTTCCAAGTCAATCGCGTCACCAAACACCTGACGCAAGATTTCTTGATAATTAAAAGTAATGAACACAATTCCACAGTTATTCTTAGTAATTAACATTTATTTTAACTACTCAGCTGCAAACCGGCTTCAGTTATGTGTATAATATATCTATTCCACAAATATTATGCTAAATGTTGTAATAAATTTGTTGAAAAGAATTGGAATTATGTCTTCACTATAATACTGCTAATTTGCAGCATATGCTTAGCAAATGCACAAGCAGTTAGGACGGCAATACAACTATCTAACAAGCATAAGATAAACGGACGGCGTTTGAATACACTGACACAATTAACAGTAAGCCTATAAATTTATACTTGAGAATCACGAAAACACGACTAAAATATAACACACAGTAACACAGTATTTAATAAAATATGTGACAAACGCACATAATACAATAGCAAAACAGAAGAGAAATGTAATTTAGGCCTAAATAACAATATTATTAATGACGTGATTTTGATTAAAAAACGAAGGTACCAATACATGATAACTGACTAGTATGTTCAGAAGAAATAGCCTACACGACAAAATGATTTACCTCACAAATTCAAATGAAATGAGCAAAATTACAAAACACTGACGAATTTGCTTATATATAAAAATATAAACATAAACATAAAAACGTCATTAAATTTTAATGCTATATATAAATCAAACTATGTAATAGGTGTCTGATAGTTAAGCCGCACAAGAGCACAAGAATAAGTTCTGTATTGGAAGTTGCCTTGACATCGTCAGTCAGATCTTGTTTTCACCACTCGCGTATTGTAATAGTGTCCGGTTTGAGGTCGGTAACGCCCACATTAAACCTACGTCCAATAAGCTGCGCTATGCGTCTTGTCCGTCGGTCTGTCCGTCCATCCGTCGAAAACAGAAAGGCGCAGAAAACCCAAGATTAAAGTAAACGTTCTGTAGCTCGAAAGGTCAAAAATATGTCGAACAGCCGCACTGGACCGACAGAATTTTCTATAGTCAAAACAGTATTTACGTATGAAATAAGCATAATTACAAAATTACACAATTCTTAGCAGTGCGGTGACGTAGGCCTGCAGCGGTGTAGACTACGGAGGCCCAGGGGACCCATACCACCCAGTCCCCAGACAAACATAAGCAGTCTTGTTTAAACTGTACTAAATTTTAAAATTTAGTCAGTTGATTTTCAGGAAAATAATTGAAATTGTTGCTGGATTTTAGGGATACTTCTACAGGAAAAAAAGGGAAGAGAAAAACGGTAAAAACGGGAAAAAAGATAGGAGGGTTGAAAAAGAGAAAAGAAAAGAAAAAAGAGGTAAAGAAAAAAGGGGGAGAAAAAGCAGTGGAGCCCCCAATTCTCATTTCTGGCTACGCCACTGTATGCCCATATCTATAGAAAGCAGCATCGGCGTTCTCATATCCCGAGTTTGAATCGATACAACACTGCAAAGTGTGACGTATAGGCCTATATACTTTCACGTGAAGACTTCTCAGCATGTATTTGCAGCTAGCGACTGCTAATTAACAAGCAATTTCACAGACCATTTCGCAAACGCAAACAAATTTTACCCACGAAGCACCTAACAGTACAGTGCACTATAGTGCAGTCAACCCATAATAGCCTAATAATAATAATAGTAGAGGACAGGCGGTTCATAACGCCATTGATGCACAATTACAAAAACTCCATTTATAACGACTAGTAACCTATACAATAAAACTTCAAAAACCTGTCATACCAAGTGACCCGACCACTAAATATACAATATAATATACACATAACTTCTGAGGTCGTTCCGTCCTCCTTCAACACTTCCCAGTAGTTCACCTTAATAGAGACTAACCCTACCTGGTAGATTATGCTGCTTGAAAAACTTCAAATAGTTTGCTGGTTAAACGACGTTCACTTTCTGGTACAAACATAAGCCTACTAGACGTACAAAAATTGACCTAGATTAGCTGAAGCTCAGATACGTGCCAACTTCCCCATTGTCACTTAATGCAAGCGAGTTTCGCGAGAATCCACGTGCACTAATTTTTGTTTTTTTCAGCTCTCATTCGGACACCGGTTTACACTGCAAGACCACAAATGCAGCGCGCTGCATCACTGAGCCATTGGAAACGAAACTAACCACTAGATTTCGTGCACGTACACGGTCACGTAGGTGTGAACAACTTGCCCGTAGTTGTTATACCCCGTTTACACGATCCAGCAAACGTCCAGCAAATTTCCAGCATATGTATTCAAAAATACACGTGCTAATTGCTGGACGTTTGCTGGATCGTGTAAACACCCTATTACTTGGTAACGGACCGGCTGAGAGTCCAACCGTGAACCTCTCGGTCACGAATCTAACGCCCTAACCACTGAGCCATCAAGCCATTTATGCCCCGTTTACAAGACGAAGCTGGCTTGCCGAGCCAACTCGTCGAGCGCTCGTCGAGCGCTATTCGAGCTGGCTTGATGAGCTGTCTATGTGCAAGCCGTGTTCCGGGACACTAGCGTCGGTCAGTCGTTGTTAAGCTAGTCGTCGTTGTAGTAGTTGTCGATGAAGTAAATCTCATCAGTCGGCACAAAGACAAAGTAGGACAGAACGCCGAGTGCGCTGGACTCACGTACGAGCACGTTGGCGCGGTCGTGGTCCACAGTCACTGACGGAAGTCCACCGCCACCACTATTGCCACTACCACTGACACTACCGCTGGATGTCGAGTGGCGGCTGAAGTAGTCGCCTGTGCACAGCGTTGAAACAAATAGTTAATAAAAACTACCGTTTTGCTCTTTACCAATCCCAGAGCTGCCGTATGGGATGGTGAACGCAGCGTGAACGCGGTCCGCTTAACACCAGCCAAGCATGACTTTGTACTCGATGAACCTGCCCCAGAAAGATGAGTCTGAGTTAACATTAAGAACATGATACTAAAAGCAGTCAACTATTTACTCATTTTCATAAGCAAATTAATCAAAACACGGTTAGCGTATATCGCGAATGAACTGGAAGCGCTTAGTAGATACTTCTCCGCCACTGTACTATTCCGAAAAAAAATCAAACTATTTTAAATAGTTCAATCGGTTAAATACTTCCATACTGTGTCTACAGTATTTAGCTAATGTTGAATATTTCCATAGTGACAACAATGCCTGTATAAGTGAAGGGAGCGTCGGCGCCGATGGTGAAGTGTCCGGCATCTAACTGAAGATCGTTACCGAAGCGAAACAGCGCAGTAGGCGAAGACGTCGACATGTCCATCTTACGGTATCCGTTCTGCATCACGTACACGTTGCCCTTCATCTGACCGAAAAACCCGATCTCCTGTATCTGCATGTACACACAGAAACGACATTCAAGCTCTAAGCTTACAGCTCGAACCTTTCAGGCGTGTACATGAACTGAGCTGAACTGAACTAAAATCGCGATTTCGTTCAGTTGCGTCTGGCAGTGGCGTATTTAGGGGGGCACGGTGCGATGCCCCCCCCTTTGACCCGACCATGAAAATTTTTTACAGGCGACTTTATATGAAAAGGTGCGTTTTTGCCATTTTCCAGCAAATTTCGGAAAAAAGGGCGAATTTGCGGTTTCCATTGAACATTCAAAAGCAAAAAGTGTTTCAGCTTCAGGGGGCTTCGCCCCCTGACCCTCCCACCAGGGGCTCTGCCCCTGGACCCCGCTGGGGGCTCCGCCCCCAAACCCCCGTTATAGGCTCGCGCTCCGCGCGCTCGCCATGCCCCCCTTTGCCAAATCCTAAATACGCCACTGCGCTTTGACGTACATTTCTTAACAGCATTTAAACGACATGCCACGTCCCTTCAAACGATTTCTACTTTCACTAAATATCTGGACAGACATGACGAGATTAGACGCACGCGAGTAGCAATTGGTAATCGAAGAAAGTTAATAACAGCTACCTGTTATTAACTTTCTTTATTAATTTATTATTGACGTTGGGCATGTTATTAACATGCCCAACGTCATGAACTCTTCCACTGAGTGATACATAAAATGCCTTGAAATATCGAGCAAAATGCGACTATTGGTCAATTTGACCCCCTGTTAGGCAGGCGAGGCTGCCGAAAAACTTGGACATAGACGGGTTAAAAATTAAGGCTTTGGACTATATTAATGATTACCAACTGGATTTAGCTTGTGAAGACGCCGTACGCATAGCCCCATGTACTCAGATGGTTTTTGCGGTTTTTAGAGGACTGACATCATCACATCGTCCTTACACTGAGTTTTAAACTGGTATACATACATGTATAGCTTACTGTATCAGAATGCTACAATTTCGACAATGTCTGATGCAAAGCCGCATAGAATTTCATTTTTGAGCCGGTAAACGCTTAGTGTCGGAGTCCGAAATTTTAGACACAATTTCGGGACAGCGCATGCGTTTTGGCCGGCGCGCCGAAACCAGCAAACGCGCGTTTAAACTCTCGACCGCTAAGGCTGTTGACGGATAGGTCACAAATTGATTTAAATTTTTCTTGCAATTTAAAATCTTTAAAATCGCCTGATAATTTAAAATCAAAATTAGCTACTACAAGTAAAAACTGACTCAAGATCAAAATTACGATAAAAAGAACAACTAATAGCCCTATTTCAGATAAACATTTTAAATCATTCTGATTTTAAATCTAACCCCTCTGTGCGCTTGGCCTGGTTGGTTTCCGTTCGTTATCGAGACAAAGCATAGCCGCGTGTGGCAATTTATGTCATTCCAATTTACTGTCGTCGTACGTAGCCGTCATTACATTCAGTGTCGCCATCTCTGTCAGCTAAACGAGAACTGAAACTGAAAGCGGCGGCACCACAGCTGATCGTTCCAAATTTCAAAAAAATACCACTGCAGAGTTGTCATATTGGTTCACGCTTAAATCTCAGGCGGGTGAGCAGGGTGGCGAGGGAGCGTAACCCCTCCCCGTATATTTAACCCCATGAAATACAATCCTTTTTTGGTCTGCAGAAGAAATGCAAGTCTTAAGTGTTATTCTTGACGAAAAGTCTTGCTTAAATTACTGATGCGTACGGTACTGGCATTCTGAGGATACAGGGCAGAATGTTAATTGCCCGGCAGTTATACGGGAAGAGGTTGTGTCCCAAGGGGTTTTATCCTACTCCCAGTACTCTGTTCTGAATGTTACGTCTTATATCGGCGATCGGCTTCGGTCCTAAAGGGAAGTATGTCCAAGACATAGATGTTAAAAACATTGATTTGCAAATAAAAAACGTGAAACATGTTTTTCACCTTTATGAAAAACATTATAAAAACATGCATAAAACATTAAACTGCATAGCCTAATTATGTTTCCAGTCGCTACTATTTCGCCATTAAATACGCAAAGAATAGCTGACTGAAACAATTAAAAACAAAAACCTACCATTTGTAAAGACTAAAAACCGGAATGTACTGAATGCATGCACAAATCAAAAACAGCTGAATGCAATTTGCCCGTGAGAAATAAATCATATCTGTAATTTTGTACGTTTATGTTTTAACAAAAACAAACAACACGACATCAAAAAGCACAAAAAACATCAGTAAAATATAAAAAAAAGAAAAAAATAAAATAAAAAAAAACATTGAAAAAAATAAATATAAAACATAAAAAACATGTTTTTAAACTTTTATAAAAACAGAAAAAAATGTTTGTTACATCTATGGTCTAAGAGGGGATTATGTCCTACTTTGGGGCTGAAAGTCAGCGGCGTCAACGATCGTACATCATTTAGAGACAGCGCTGGGCCAAATGTCTTGGATTGCGAGCTGCGCCTGTTATGCAACGCCCGATAGGACGCCCGGCCGTTCTGCATCAGACAATTTACGACCCCTTCAACCCCACAGCTTGCCCCAATCTCCTCTTCGGTATGTAGATCTGCGCGGCGAACGAATTATCTGCTGTGGATTTAGATCCGCAGATCGGCAGCAGCGTTATGAGTAGGTTTATACTGCAAATTTCCGACAGCGGTGTGCTCAAAATTTTATTTTTGCTTTTTTGGTCGCAAATTTTGCACTTATGGGCGAAAATTTCGAAACAATTTTCCGACAACAGCCGCGCTTCATTTTCTCCCGGCCACGACTCGTAGTTAATTTTACCGGCAGCGTGCATAGCGGATCTGCGCCCACAAAAGATGCGGGCAGTTCTAGCCCTAAACGTTTGAACTGAAAATTGGCGCACTGCCCGTGGAAAATGTTCCGCCGATTTTTGTTTTCCCACACGCCCCTTTTGTTTCCAAGTGAAAAGCCAGTTTACAAGACGAACTGACAAAACCAACAGAACGGCCGTATTAGCATGAGAATCACGATGTTTCTAGTCTGTTATGTGTTTTTAAGAAAAGGTTGACCACTCTCCAGAACACTATAAATTTCCCTGACAATTCGCAGCACTCCTGATTATTTTAGCTGGTACACAACTACGCCAACGTTACTCTAGTACTGGCTAAAATATAACATAGATATAAATGTCAGAAAATAAAACACAATTAGGCCCTAAGAAAAATTCAGCAATAAATAGCATAAAACATTGCCATAAAGTACAAGCCTGTTGACGCATTATTATTAAAATTTTTGGGGCAATTTTTTCTGCAAAAATACAGTTGCAAAACGGTGGAATATGGTGCAGTTTGATGTAAAACGTAATTCTTAATATGCAAACATACAACTTCATATCAAATACAGGGTGAGCTATAAAAATTCCCAAATTGTTTTTGTCTGCACTTCGTCAAATCTCTACCAAATTTGATAATCTTTGGTACACAAATGGCCAAAACAACAGAATTTTGTGAAATGCACTTATTTTCCACCCCATCTAATTTATGTCAACGCACTACCGTGTAAAACGCAGATGCTCCAAATTGTTACATTATGCGGTGATTATCAGCATCAGATTGCTCACCTGTTCATAATCAGTTCGACAGAGGGCGCCACGTGATTTAATAATTTTATGGTATTAAATGTTTTATGCTGAAAATAGCAGACAACAAAATAGCCGACTGATGATTTAAAACACATTTCGTCCACGAGTGAGTGCAGTTTAATCGGTTGGTCGTTAATGCTGTCATCAGCCAATGGCGTCGTTTCCAAACCATCGTGTACGTGAATGCGAGAACGCTATGGGCATAAATTTGGATAATTTGAAAGCAAACTTACAATTATCTAAATAAATCACATTTTAGTTTATCGTGTGCTTCATTAAGTCGTTACAACTTTTACTGGGTCAACAACTCAGAGTTATGCAACAATATATTGGGAGCTTCACGTTCACTGCAAACAGCCCGTACTTTCAGGATTCATCAGCTAAATGAATCGTGGCTGCCGATATTACAGCTACAGATTGACACGCAACCATACTCAGCGAAACTTTTTAAAAGAAAACGTGAAATGAAAAACCGTACTAAAAATATGCCTGATGTTTAAGCTTTCATTAATTCCTTTTCCAGTTTTTGTCGACTTTTTCCTGACCGCTTTGACATTTCCTGATCATTTCAGGTTTCCATGTGAATAGCCACACGGCACGGAAAGAATGTATACGCATATTTGAACGTACACTGTTCGCACAAGCACAAAAATACGGCTGAGACGCGAGTGAAATTTAGCATGGCAAAAATTGTTAAGCACTGCACAACATGCATCGGGCCATTACTCAGCCTTCTGTCCTTTTCGGGTAAATTGTCCAAGTATCTGCTATAGATATCTTTATTTCGCCTCAAGGGTAGACCTGCGAGTCGCTGAGGTACAGAAACATGACCCGACTTGAGGCTAAAATGACCCCAAGTCGACGGCGGTCGACTTGGGGTCATCCGACTCGACTTGACTTGACTTGACAATGGCATGTCGACTTGAGTCGACGTCAAACGACTTGAGACGTTCAGAAGTTGCAATGAACTTGCGTAAGCGCTGTACATATAGGGGCTACTATAAGCTATCATTTTATAAAGTGTTTCATTCCTTCGGCGGACGTCTTTTATCATTGTCATTTCTTGAAGAAAATTCGTACACACAGTTAAAAGCTGTGTGTTTTGTGACTGTTTTTGGTGCACTATACAGCTATTCTGTACAGCGTCTTTGGCATCGTTGTCGTCCGTCCATCTGTCGGTCTGTAACGGATGTATTGTGGCTAAAGGTTAGGGCTTCTCGCCTTATTGGAAAACTTTGACACTAATAATTAGCCCCGTGTCTTAAAACCTAGGCATGCTAAATTTCAGCCACCTTGTGCAAGGTAACAACAGAAATTTTGTCATTCACACTAGGCTAATTCACACGTAGGTATCTACGTCATCTAACAATCAGAACTTTGCGAAGCGTTGAAACTCAACAATTCGTCCTAATCAGTACAGGCCTACCGTTATTTTATATACAGTTATTAAAATAATTATGTTACAGATGCGTTATTCGCCCGAACTCTTCGATAGCCGCGTTGAGAGAACTGTTAGGTGCAAGATTAGGCCCACTGGTCAAGTCGACTTCTCAAATCGACTTGAAATGACTTGTAATGAAACTGACGGCGCCAGAAAATTTCGACGGTGACGCTACTACAGACCGACTTGACCCGACATGGAAAGCCCAAGTCGACTTGATCGACCCAACTCGCAGGTCTACTTGAGATGGACTCTGATAGCCATCCAGTTGTCTGTCCTCAGTGTAGTCATAGACATCTTGAATATTAATGAGGGCTCAACAGTTTGTATTTGTGAACGTCACATGGCGCGATTTGGACCAATCGCGTGCAGGTATTTTGCATTGTGGTATAACAATAACAAATAGTATATTTGTTGTGTAGATAAATTGCTTACAGTACGTCATCTGCTTAGTGCATACGTGCAGTTCTACAGAGGGTGACTGTCGATATCGTGAACAATGTTGGCTCATGTGCTGTGCATTGGATTCGTCGGCTTCGTCGCATATATTGCTCAACCTGGCTTCTCAGATTCTAGTTAGTAGCTACAGAAACTTCATAACTAAGCTACAGGTAAAAAGCAGATTGCAGATCTGTGGATGTCACAACTGGTAACGCTGTGATTAAGCTGTAATTTATTAGTATAAATATCCGTATTCCTCACCCTAACCCTACTAATTCTAACCTTGACATAACATGTGCAGGTCCGCACATCTACCAATCTGCTTTTTGCCAGAGCCCACGTAACTGTATTTAGTTAATTTCATTATTTGATAATACCTATTTTTGGTCACTAATTATTACTTTGTTATGTTGTAGATTAACACTGCTGTATTTTCTGCTTTTTTGTAAAGTTGAAAGTAGTAGTAATAGTAGTAGTACATCAAGTACCGTCAATGTTTGCTAAACTGTGATGTGTTGCTCTCTTGCAGATCTGTTTTTATGGCATCCGACTCTCATGTCTGCTGCAGTAAGTCTTACCATGTTTCTGTTCACTTTTTACGTGCGAAAGCAGCTACTAGCTGCTTTCAGCACGTCTTAGCTATCGCAATTCTGTCTGTCCGTCCGTCTGTCTGTCTGTCTGTCACACGGGTGAATCAGTCAAAACGGTGCAAGCTAGGATCACCAAATCTTCACCATCAGCTGCCTGGAAGACTAGTTTCAGAGACCGCAAAGATTTTCCATAAATTCGAAGGGGTCACCCTGAACGAGGGCACTAAATGAGAGGGGGGGTCTGTGCTTGAAAATGATCAGAGTCTGACTATTTTTAGTTGTGTCAACATCCATGACTTTGAAAGACCCTGACCTTCCAAAATAAGGGTTTTTGTTGATTTTTGCAATCTTCGGTTGCAGCCCACACTCCAAGAGTGAATTGTGACGAAATGGCTGAAGATAGACTAAGACAGTTTGCGAACAGGAACTGCTATAGGCTTTTGCACATCTCGTGAGCATTAGCAGAAATTTCTTGTTTAACACATGCATTAACACATTAATAATGCATCATTAATATGGCTGATATTGTAGGTGGACTACATTGAGAGGTTGACTGAAATGAAGTCCATGAAGTCGTGCCCGTGTCGCAGGACCGTGACAGTAGTGATGGAACGGAGGAAAACAATCTCTAATTACTTGAATATTATTCGACTGTTAAATAACTGCAGTTTTAAATGCAGTTTAATGGAATATTGAAACTCCTGCTTCACAGAATTTAGTAAATATGCATATGTGCATTAGTTTTTTAATGCATGTTAATTTTTTGACATGCATTTATTTATTTAGCGTGTTAAGTTAATGCAATTATTTGACAACTCTAACTATTACAATTACTTTTTGTTGCAAATTGTGATAACTTACCGGTACAGAAAAGGAAAGTTTATGGTGCTGGAAAAGCCTATAAAACTCTAGGAATTTTTTTTACTTTGTGTTGTGGCCACCGTGAAGGTGTAATGATGATGATGGTGATGATGATGTGTGCAGTTTGTATTCTTGGCTATGGAGGGAGTGATGATGTTGTCTCAGAGATCTCTGCTTGGTTTTTCTGCTGACAAGTCAAGCAAAGTCACTGGACATTGGATGCTCATGCTGCTATCTGCTGTCTCAGCTGTCCTTGGTTTGTAGTACCTGTAGACATTGTTAATATTTACACATTTCATCCAGTTCAACCAAAGCGTGTGTGCTGTGCATTTTATGGTCCATTTTATTGAATGATCATTGTGTACTGTGTAAATCTTAGATCTAGATACTAATCATGAGTGGTGCTAGGAATCTGAAGTTAGGGGCAATGTGGGGGCAAGAGCCAGGACACAGGGGGGGAATGAAAATCAGTGTGTGGGTCAAATGTCGACCTTATTCAGTTGCATATCGCTACCATTAGCCGAATATATACACATTTTACTATAATGGGCGGAAAGTCTGTTTGTCTGTCTGTCTGTCAGCCCCCTCTAGTGCCTTCCCTGTTGCACGGTCGCGGACCCTGACCGCGGCGTTTGAGTCCTTGGGCCTTGGATACGTTTGGGCCTTGGATAACTAAGAAATGGATTACACCAGAGACACTAAGTCTAGTTCAAGAAAAGAGAATCTTGAAGAAGAAAAGAGACAGTAGCGAACTGGCAGACAGGGAATATCGACAGAAA
>Ga0056128_1007801_pt1 | contig 13505 bp, 8 predicted proteins | sample WorMetLIZISLAND2_FD_71113 | JGI IMG/M metagenome (GOLD analysis project Ga0056128, IMG submission 71113) | Marine gutless worms symbiont microbial communities from Max Planck institute for Marine Microbiology, Germany - Olavius geniculatus... ... | reverse complement strand
AACAAAGAAAATTAACGATTAATTTTATTTTTAACGATTAACGGTTCTGCCGGATACATCGTCAACAAGAGACGTTCGTCGCTGGATCCATCAACCGTGAACATGCTTGTTTGTCTCCGGAACTGGTGTCATTAACATTAAAAACCTAAAAGGTTCTTAATTCATTAACATTTTCAGTGCATGTAACTTTACAGTGACTTTTTTTATTGATATTATGGTTTAAACAACGCATTTTCAATGACTGAATTTTAACTAAAATTAACGATTAATTAATCGTTAAATTTCAAAAAGTTAACTATTTAAAAAAATTAATCGTTACCAGCCCTGCTCTTTACGTGATGCCAGTATGACGACCGTGAAACATTAATCGTCAAGCAACTACGAAATCTGTCAATAAATGTAATGCTACAAAAAGCCCAGCTGTCTCTAAGATAGCCGACCGTACTGGTTGTCAGTGACCTTCAAGGTCATCTAAAGCCAATGATTTTTATCTCATGTGACAGGGCGTATGACATTTCCTATTAGTGATTAATAGTAACTCTGGCCCTATTTCTCACCGTTTCCAAAATTTGGCCAGTTTTCCGTTGAAAAACGCACAATTTTATCCCCCCTTCGTCCATTTAACTCCAAATTTGAAAATGTAACCCTTGCACTAGATGGCTGAAATTTTGCATGCCCGAGTTTCGCACGCATGGCTAATATTATTATTCGCTTAGCCACAATACATCCGTTACAGACGACAGACGGACAGACGGACGGACAGACCGACTAGCGACAACAACCATGCCAATAGCTCGACCGTTACTCAGGTACGGTTGGCTAATAAAAAACTAAAATAAAAAAACATCGGTGATGAACACTTTTGACTTCAAGATAGTTATTAACTACTAGTTGTAGACCTATAACTACATTTTAAGTTAAAGCCGATGACGTTAGTAGCTTGTTTGAAAGCGTTAGTGACGTGACGTCACACTGGCGGCTGAGCAGTCCGGAATGAATAGCGTTGGACGTTGAAGCCATTGTCGCGATGCTGCTGCTGCTGCTGCTGTTGCTGATGCTGTTAGTGTAAGCCCAGACGTAACAGCATAATGTCATCACGAGAACACTACTTCCGTGGCAACTCATGGTACGTACTAATCAATAAAAACTATAGTTCAATTGTCGCTGAAAATGAGAAACTACATCATGTCTCTCTATTAGGCCTAACTACACTGTGTCTCAAAAAAACATTCCTGACAGACGGCAGACTATATTCCTGACACAACTTGCCATCAAATGTCAGTTCAGTTACCCACCTCACCCAGTGTATGATTCTGCACTACCTAGAGAAAGCAGATCAAGCGAAATATGCATTAAAAGAAACAGAAAAACTGAAAAAACATTCCCAACATTATCGATCGTACCTTGAATAAAAATTAGCAGATTTTAATCACATTTGGCAGACATATTTCTGACACAACTGGCTATTAAATAAGTGTTTTAGTTTTTACCTTTCCCAACGTCTGCTTTTGCACTACCTAGGGAAAGCAGACCAGGCATAATACGTGTTAAAATAAATGGAAAAACGTCAATAAATTCTATCTGTTCTAATTTGTGGGCCCAGCAGCAGGTCTATTACAAGGTTTGACTGTATTGCAGCAGTGTGTTTACCAGATGAAGTTTAGAAATGTTTGTAAAGTCAGAAGTGACTAGTAGAGCCTGTATTGGTCTGGAGCAGAAAATTATCGATACTGCTGTCAATTGAATGGAAAAAGCGTTTCCTTGCTTATGTTCGCATAGTGGACCAACACTTCAAGCAATTTTACTGCAGACAGTTCAAAAAATAGACAACTAAATGAAATGTCAGCAACAGCGTCAGAAATGTGAAAAAAATGTGTTTTTACGCGTTATGTTAATTAAGCAATTATATCGCATTGGATAAAAAGTGATATTTCGCTGGTTGTGTTTTCCCCAGGTAGTGCAGAAACAAACGTTAGGTGAGGTGGAAAACTAAATAATTATTTGATGGCAAGTTGTATTAGAAATATTCGTACCAAAAATTATCAAAATCTGATAATTGGTTTTCACGTAACAGTCAAAAATGTCGGGGATATTTTTTTGAGACACAGTATACACGTAGAAATGTAAAATTGCTGCAAAAAGTTGATCTGTCTCTGTGAACATTTACGCACTGTTTTTCCCACCTCGCACTGTTGTCCACCTTGTTGTTTATTTTGACATTTTAAATAAGGTACTAAAGTCGCAAAATTCATGAATTTTTAAAAATAGAAAACCGTTCTGTTTACATCGAATATATATTTTAAATTATCGAATCCGAAAACGTTAGAATAGTTTCCAAGAGCGAGTGAAAGTCGTCAATAGTGAGAATCTGTAAATGGTGTTCGATCACGAGGCACCATTCGCAAGACTTCAGCACGTGTTTATCAACTTAACACACAGCGTCCCGTAAAAGCACCCCACTCATTTTTACCATAACTTTAATGACTGGCAGAAATTATTTTTTTGCATTTGTACAAAAACTGTCGAAGAAGCCACAATAAAATCTATCACCTATTCTGCCACGTCTGCTAAAATGCCGTCTTTATTTTATTTCGGCTTAAACTTTATTTTTTCCCGTAAAATTACTTTTTGCTGTCTCTTTGTTTGACTGATTGATCGAACTAATGCCCAAATAGGCCTAATCGAACTAAATAACTTGCTGATCGATTTATTTATTCATTCATTAACTCACTCACGGTAGCTTTCTAGCGATGTACACCGTGTCCCAAAATTAGCGGCACCCCTAAAGATAAGTTAGTGTAAAATCGTTAATACCTGACAGATTTTTACAAAATTTTAATCAGTTATTGAGACAATCATTTTGAACTCGTCTTTGAAGTTTTAGCTTAAAATGACCACCTTTGGCCTCGACGCAAGCTCTTAGTCTAAGACGGATACACTGCTGCTTGATCCCTTTGTCAATAACAATGCATTAAACGTATCGTAATGTAAACAAACTCTGACGACATAATGACGTTACACTGAGCACGCACGGTAAGGTACGTATGTCATAATGGGTGTGACCGTAACTAATGTCAAGATAGTGCAGTGTACGATATTTCGTTGAAATCCATGCACTACAAAGTGAATTAGGCGTGTTTGAAACAGGGGTGCCGCTAATTTTGGGACACGGTATAGATTAGCGCTACTGAACTTGATCTTTGTTACATTTGCATTCAAAAACGTGGTCTACGCGCTGTGATCTTGATACCATACTGCATCTTAAAACTATGATGACAAAAGTTCATAAAATGCGTTGTTGCAGGCCGAGCGAACAAGCAGCGTGGTCGAAGCAGAACGGAGAACCCTGCAATCGGCAGCAGTCATCATCAGCATCATCTTCCTCCTCATCAGCTGCGGACGTCGACGTGCACTCGGCCTGGGACAATTACGACCTTGTGCATCATCCGCCGCTGTCCAGGAGGTGTTCGGATGACCGCTGCAGTCTGCTGACGCAGTGGACCAACTCGACGGCCAGCCTCAAGTCGTGCGTCGACCACAGCAACTCCGCAGTCGCCGAGTACAGACTGACGTCCGGTGACTCTGTGTCCACGACGGGCGACAGTGACGGCAATGCGGACAGACGACATCTTGCGCGTTACAGACACCAGACTGCAGCCAACAACTCGAGGCAGCGATTTGTCGACGCCAGCTCGTCGCCACAAAATCCGTCGAGGAGGAAGCGTGAGTTGGCTGGACCAGCAGTCCAGCGGCAGCGGTACGATGACTACGGTTCCAGACGTAGTCGTCACCCAGTCGGTCCTCCATCGTCGTCGTGGGAGTCGCAGCGAGACGCGGAGAGATGCCGTTCGACCCAACAACAGTTTCAGACCGTAGATGTAAAAATTTTTTTTGCCGCTTTTTTACGTTTTTAACGTTTTTTCTTAAAGTATTTTTTTATTTTTTATATTTTTTAAATAAAAAGAGCAGTGAAAATCTTTCCAAGAACTTTGAAAAGCACTTTTGAAATTACAGAAACGAATTAATTATGTCACAGTGACGACAGTTCACCTGGTTAGTTTAAATATAACGAAAAAAAGTCTGTTTTAGTTTATTTAATTAATCTAGTGCTATGGTCATATGACCGACCACGCGGTTCAATTGTAATTAAATAAATTTTTTTTCTATCTAGATCATGGTTTCAGGTATACTGCACCAACAGCATCGAACACTAGGCAAGAAGTTAAACAAATTATGGCCAACGATTTTTTATCCAACGTTTTTAAAACGTGTTTTATTTTTGCCACGTTTTAAACGTTTTTTGACGTTTTTAAACATTTTTTCTAAAACGTTTTTTACATCTATGCTGCAGACAACTCCGGGCGGTGGTCGTCAACGTCGTCGGGCCACGGCTCGCGTGGACTACGCGCACGCTCCGCTGACCGTCACGATGGACGACGATGACTTCGTCACGACATCCTCTGACGACGATGACGACGACGGGGAATTCCCGCTGACGTCAGCTTCGTCGTTTGCGCCGGCGTCCAACGGCGTCGACGACCGAGCATCACTGCTGAGCTGCAGCACAACTTCCGGTTCCTTACCACCGCCACCATTATCACTAGCACCACCGCAGCCGCCACCACCTTCCAGACGTTCCACTCAACCATCGCTGAAGAGTTCCAGTCGGCACCATGTTTTCCAGTCGCCGAGAAGACGCGGCGCGTCCACCGCTGACTCTCCTCGTTTAGCTACAAATCAGAATAACATCTACCGCGATGATGATGACGACGACGACGATCTAAATCGCAGTAAATCGTCGGCAGAGATCGCCGAAGCGGGTCGGTAGTGTGATAAAGTGTGGGTTTTACGCCTTTCTGTGAAGTTACAGAATGTGGGTTTGGTGCCTCTTGTGCATCCTGACGCTCGCTGCTTGCGGACGTTTTGTAGTATTTATTGAACTCGCTAAACACATGAACTCAAAAACAAAGTTCAAGGAACATACAGGGCCTTAGCCCCAGAATGTAGCAATCATAAACAAGCAGTGTTAGATAAAAAGAACTAGTAAATACAGTGAATATTGTTACGTAGGCCAGAGTAAATAATTGTTCTGCAAGCTAATGCTAAAAGATTATAAGTTAATGTAGTTGCAAGCAGGTTAATGGCTATTGAAAGTTGCATGTCGACCGTTTAACTACTCGAGTTGGCTTAGTATTAGGCTAAAGCAATTGTTTTAATCTGTATCGAAATTACCAATGACAAATACAAGCTCTACATATACGCAATGTTATTATAAGTTCCGTGTATTATTAGGCAAAATTGCTTTAGACAGCTCAGGCGACTTCGCTCGTAGCTGCCCATTTCTCTGTAGCGTGATTTGTCTATCTGTCACATTCGTCTGTCGTCTGTCACATTCGTGCGCCGTCTGCTTAAACAGTTCGACAGATTTACCATTTGGCAGGTTCACTTGCGCGGTCCAATGACACACTGCGTTATACTCCGTTTACACAATCAAGCAATCATCAAGCAAACGTCGAGCAAACGCCGAGCAAACATCGAGCTAGAACACACGTCGTGCACGTGTACTTTGAATGCATTTGCTGGATGTTTGATCGATGATTGCTCGACGTTTGGTCGACGTTTGCTTGGTGATTGCTTGATCGTGTAAACGGGGTATTAAATGGGGGCTCCTGGTTCTCAGGAAAATGGAGATTTGGGGGATGAACACGCCACCTAAAACTTGCATAGAACCTATGTCTGTTATGATTCGCCGGGGGACAGCACCGGTCAATGATTTCGTGTTCTGCCAAATATACTTCGGTCACTTGTTGTTTAAAGTAATAATAGGCCAACATAGAACGTGTAAATGACATTGCGTATATGTGAAACTAATTATACTGAAGTAAACATTATAAACAACGCAACTGGACTGAACTAAACTAACTAATGGGCGATTCAGTTCAGCTACGTCGTTCTGTACGCGCTTTTAATGACAACAATACAAAACTGTTTTCTGACACTTCCCATACACCCGACATTAACCCACATTGTGTAACGCCGCAAGGATCAAATAAAACCCACATTTTGACACACAATAATTGGCAGGTCGGCGTCGCGATGACGAGCTTCGAGCGGTGAGAAGTTTGTTCGAGTTCCGGTCCAGAGACGAGCTGGTCGTCGCGAACAACTTCATCGAAGGACTGTGGTCTTTGTGTTCGCGCAAAGCGTTGTACAACGAACGATACATGCACATGCCGCCGCCGCCGCCGTCATCAGCTTCTCTTTTTCAGCTTTGTTACAGTCGGTCGCAGAAAAACTGTCGATCCGACGTAAATTGTGACATCGTCGCCAACGACGACTGGAATCTAAATTCTATTGTCGTTACCGGAAGTAAACAACTTTCTCTCCGGACTACACGAAATAACCAAAATGATCGTCGTATAAACACCGCCGACGTAGTAGAACACTACGACAGTTTGGGACAATTTGACGGCTTGAACATCTGGCGGAGAGAGTTCCGACATCTACAAGTGATCGAAAAATTAAGAGATGCCACAGCGACCGTAAGCAAGGACGACGACGGCCTTCAAATATGCGTCCGAAAGTCACCGAAAACGTTCAACGATACTCCTGCAAACGATACTCTGGGACAGGATACCGAAACATCAGACAATAAGCAACCTTTCTTCAAGGCTACACAGAGTAGCCAACACTTGGTTAATAACGACAATGCTGATTTTTATCTAAACGCAGTAGAAGACAGCGAAAGAAAAGGCGAGACCGGTTGGCGCATGGATTTCCTACTTCCGGAAGTATCTGAAGAAGTCAGCGAGATCAAAGCGATCGCAAGCAACGAAGACGACTTTAAGATTTGCACTCGAAAGCTACCGGAAACATTCAGCAGTAGTGCAGACGACAGTCCGGTTGGTCAAGATACCGAGGTGACAGGCATTAAACATAGCGGACAGCTGCCGCCAAAACCCATGACAGCAGCTGCATGCGACAAGCAGCTGGAAAATGCCACGGTCCTGTACGCCTTGTCTCATCAACGGAACGAGACTGATCACGTGATCGGTGAAAAGTCCCATCCCGGTCTGTCGACGCTGCTGCTCACGGACTTGTTAAGTAACACGTCTGACGCCAAAACGTTGGCAGAAAGCACGGAATGTAACGCGCCGTCCTCCGAAGAGCTAATCAGGTTTTTTGATGCGTTGCTGGTACGGCCTGGGATCGCAGAAACGACATCGGTCAACGCAGACATCAAAACCTTTCAGCCGCTGAGTGACGGAAACAAAGATTATACTACCAAGAAACGTCCTGAGGCGTCGAATTTCGTTCAAGCTGACGCTGACGGTGTCCCTACGACTACCGATAATCTCTTTCATACTTTCATTGCGCGTAAGCAAGCAGATTTTAACAAAAACGGACAGAGAAAGAAAAGAAAAAGGGAGTCGGACACATCTTCAAAGCTGGCGCCACGACTGTTGGTAGAGCCTCGTCTAGTTTATGATTTGGAGTCAACGAAACCGACAGAATCAATACCGTGCGATACGGTAGACGGCAACAGGGAAAGGTATTTGCCCAAACGACAAAACTGCTTCAAAACCGGTTGCGTGACTGCGAGAAACGGCATGCAGACGAAAGAATTTAACGACGGGGAGACTCGACAACGACTGTCGCGAAGGTCCAGAGGTCGCGGCAAGGTTAGAGAACTAATCAAACTGTTCGAGTCTGCGTCGGCGCCGAAACTGGGCAGCAATGCGACGTTCAGCGACATCAAACGCGCAACGATCTCGGCCGCCGTGTCTGTCGGCGAACTGCTGAGACGAGCCAGCGAACAGGAAATGATGATGTTGGCTGCTGGTCGAAACGCATGCTCATTGATGGACGTCCATGCTAAACAGCCAACAATTTCGTCACCAAGGTCGTCGGAAGTGCTTACCAGTACCGACGTCGCACAGGCGCCTCACGTTTCCGAAGACAAATGTCCATCGTTACCGGAAGCGAAAACAACCATGCATAAATCGACGAACGCAAAATGGCCGACGAAGTCACGCATTCGTCGCAAACATGCCGCTCCTCGGCGACCTGCGTGCACTGCCATCGTGGGCGACGGTGCAACGTTACCCACGTACCCAGGCAATCGACCAACTCGCAACTCGGAATTGGACGCGAGGCCAGCATCAACTAACGATGACGACGAAAACTTGCCAAAAGCTGATAACGATATCAGTAAAACGTCGAAAGCAGATACTCCAAGATGCGAAGATGTGCAACTGACGAATGACAAAAGCTTTGAACGCCAAGGTGCATTCACCTTGCATTCAGCAAACTCTTCGCCGTGTACAGACCAACCTGAAGCACGTCACTGTGACGTCATGAATGTTGCCGGTACTTCGCATTTACTTGGTTCGTTACCTATCGGTGTCAGTGGTCTTCCGGCAGTTCTCGATTCGGCAAGTTTGTTGTCGCAGGTTGCCAAAAAGAAAGATGTTTGTCAACTGCCGTCATCTTCTTCGTCGTCTTCCTTTTCGACGCATAAACCGTCGAAGTTGCCTCACCCGTGCGAAGTCGTCATTACCGCAAACACTCTGAGCCCGTCAGCCAGTTGCGACGGTGACGTAAGTGGACGCCATGAGACTGGCAAATCAGCTTCGCGTGATGTCAACAAATGTTGCATTGCACGTTTGAACGACAATGTTCACACGTCGTCAAACTGCACCGGTTGTGGTGATAGACTTATAAGTTTTCCTCGTGTTGCATTTCCACTCGATCAGCCGTTGTCATCGGTGACGCTCGAGAGTACCGACGTGTATGCGACAGAATCAAAAGAAACGCCGTCATCACGGCAAGTTGCGACTAACGACGACTGCCAAAGTTTCGACGCCCAGTCTTGGTTTATCGCCGGTGGCCCGCGTTTAGTCGAACTGCCGCAGTGGTTTATAACGGCAAGGAAAGATGTCGTTGCAATAGTCTACCAGAGCAAATCGAAAAAGCGACGGCTAAGACAGGCGACTTTGGAGACAGAGACAAGTTGCCCGGCGGTGTATCCCGCGTTAAGAATATCAGATATGTCAGTACGTCTGCTGAATATAGTCGACGTCAATAATGCGCTTCTCACTGGAGGAAACAAAAATAACAGCGCAGAATACGTCGCTGATTTTTCTTTCAGAGAAGATAAACGTCAATCGACAAAGACGAAGCAGCCAAGTTCGGGCGAGGTTCAAAGGGTAAAACACAGGAACAGTCAAAGTGTCGCCGAATCAACGAAAGACGACGAACAACTTTGCGAACAACCTGCTTCGAAAGATGAGATGCTTTGCAGAGCGGCGGCGACGCAGTCGACTGAAGTTGACTACGAGTTCGCCGTCATCGGCGGATATAGTGATGCGAGAACTCCTAGTACTGGAAAACGTCGCGGTCGTCAGGGCGAAGACCGCACGACAACGAACTCAACTTCGTCGAGGATTGGACGATCAACTGACAAAACATCCGACCCTTGTTTACGCCACGATGACCAGACGTCGAGACGACCGTCGTTGAGCGAACAGTTTGACGTCTCATCGACCACTAATGGAACGTCATCCGTGTCGGCCAACTGTGGGCTGAATTTTGGCGAGCCCATCCAGAAGTATCTAGGCAGCGTGACGGTGGTGCATAGTAGACGACGCTGCATGTCAGCCCGGCCGACTGCAGTCACTTTCGACCGGTCTGTGGAAAGTGAACGCGGAACACAGGCGCAAGCGACCGAAAGCTGCAAGAGACTCGCCCAACAGTTCCTGCTGACATCCCTTCTCGAATATCGACTGGATTCTCAGCGAAAATAAACCGCTCGGCTGCCTGTGAACAGACCGCAGCGTTTGTAATATTTGCGTGAACTTTTGCCGAGCGACACATTTCATGCAAGCGAGGCATATACACGTTGCGGCAACTCGGTTTTTTTCTCTTTTCTTGCCAAATTGTTCGCCGCGCAGAATTGCCGTTTGCAGCATCCGGCAGCATTTTTTTTCAAAAGTATTTTAGTAACCTTGCACAATGTTTCGGATCAGGCCGTTTTGCAGCTTTTTTCGTCACGCAGCAGAAATTTACAAACAATGAAATTTTTCTGCGTCAACTGCCTTTTTTCTTTTTAGTCATTTTGGTGACGTATAATTGCGGTGTTTTTGCTGCGTGTGAAGTACTTTCTATGTCGTCTGGTCTATTTTGTTACGATGCTACAGTAACGAATTATTCCGTATTTTATCTACAAAACGCATTGCCTATTAGTTTTTTTTATTGCATATGAAAGTAGACTTTGTCGCGCAACGTAATGCAATGTGGATTATGTCCGCTCTCAGAAATTCAGCATCAATAACCTAATCCTAAAAATATTTCCAAATTTTGGCGAGAATATAATTAAAAGACTGTTTTCTACCAGAAAAAAACTGCAATATTTTTTCAAATAATTCAAAATTTTGCGCAATGACAGCGCTGTTGCACGCGCGCCGAAATCAGGGACCTAGAACGATCTCAAGGCTCAAACGATTATTGTACATCGCGCAGACGGTTTTCATGCGACGATACGACTTTCTCGTTGTATACTCTTTTGCCTTGTGGCGAACTGACGTTGGAATGCAAACACAAACACATAAGTCTAAGAATTTGCTTACGTATGCGTTGAAAATAATTTATTTTCTAATCAGAATGTCGTGTATTCAACACAGCATAGTGAAAAAACGTAACATCACAAAAGCGTCAATTTTCGTTTAATAAACGTAAATCCCCTGTAGAGTAAGTAAAATAAAGTTATTAAAAAATCCTTTGTACATTTAGTAGCTAAAATTCTACTTGTGCTGAAAGTCAAGCTAATAGGCCTATCAAAATTTGTCATTTTCTATATATCATCTCCATTTGTGGCATTTAGTTTGTTAAAACTAACAATATTTTTTAGATAAAAGCAAGTGCAAAAAAGAACATAAACACTAAACAGAACGGCAGAACAATAAAAAATATTAAACTTAATACGACAATTCTAGTCTAATGCGAAAATGGCGTTTTAAACTGAAGCAAACAGATTGCATAGGCTACAAATTATCAAAACCAATAAAGCGACAACCAATAATTAAACACAAAAAATAAAATTAAAAGTAAACTAGACTGGAGACGTAGAGAGTAATATTATTGTGAAATAGATAAACATCGTTGCAGCTTTGAGGCGAATGACGTTGAGATTGCATTCTCTGTCTTCAGAAAATTGGATAAAAATTATCAAAATCAAGAAACCGCCAACCAGTAATTTAGCACACAATAGGAATAAACTAAACTTGAGACTTGGACAGTAACTGTAACATGGCTAAACTTTGTTGCGGCTTTGTGCCGAATTATGTCATCTATCTTTAGACAAAAATGACGTCACATAATGCGGAGTGATTGTAATATTGACAACACAACTTAGCAGCAGCCGCAGCTGCAAATCGGCGCGCGATGCCAGATAGACTAACATCGAGCTGATTAACATCATCGGCCGATTTGCGGACGTGGCAAAAGGAAACGAGAATGGAGATTAAGGTAACGTGATCGGCATTACGGCTATGCGTTGACAGTAACGGACATCATCATAATATTAAATCCACCAGCAAACGAAGGACGACTTCGATAGGCACGATGCGAGAACAGGCGTCGCAGATGTCCATCGAGTCGATGGAAGATTGCTGGAGCGAGAACGTGATCCGGCCGGCGCGCACATGCTGGAGATGCTGTTCTTCCACCAAGTCGCGCGATACTCCGGAGTGCGACTACTGCCCATCGACGGACTGCGCCAGTGACGACGTCTCGCTACACTCGTGCAACTCCACGACCAAACTGAAGCACTGGAACATGGTCTACCCGGTCGACGAGTGCTGTGAGCGAGACTGCAGAGCGTGTGACTTCGCCAAGCGACGGCGACGAAGACAGAAACGACGAAAGCAGCAGCAAGGCAAGCACGACGCCAGCGACAGTGACAGCGACAGTAAATGCAGTTGCAGGGATTGCTTGACGCTCGAGTACGCGGATTGTCAGGGTCAACACAGACGCCGCACGCAGCCAGTCATCTGCGCCACCTGCACGAAACCGTGCACGTTAGTCTCTGCATGTACACTGTGTTTCATAAAAAAAACCGGACCCTGAAACTTCTTGTTATAACTTCAAGAAAACGGCTTTAATATCAGAAAAACGTTGGTACAAGCAATCTACACGTACGACTAAAGTTATAGTAAATGTTCAAAATGTTGTCCTTTGGCCTTGACGCAGGCTTTGACTCGTTTCCTCCACTGGTCAATGGCCTCGTCCACAATCGTCTGTTCCGAGTCAGCCCAGACCTTAGCAAGTCGTTGCTTCAGTTCAGCCAGATCACAAATCGTTTTCTTGTACACGCGCTCCTGCATGCAGCCCCAGATTTTATAATCCGCAACTGAATGGCAGTGCACTGTGTGAAAAATCATTTTAGGCAAACTTATTTTGATAAATTTATGCCGACCTGCCTTAGGGGTCTGGATTTTTTTATGAAACACAGTGTACTTTGTCAGTTACGATGGTGATGATGATGATTATCATCATCATCATAATTTGGTGAAATCTGTTTTTATTTCACATTGATCGTCTTAACATTGCGCATCTTATCATGATGAGAAAAATTAAACTTTTTTTCGTCGTTTGCACACATAAAATTAGGCTATTGTACATTGAATAATATATGTATGTCTTTCCTGTCGCGTGGATGTCTTAATATGCGTCGTTTAGTGTTTTTTACAGAAGTCATTGGCAGTAATAATGATGGTTTTGGGCATTAAGTTAATTTTTAGGTCGTTTCGAGGTTTTGTGTTTATATGATGTTGTACGATTTTGCTAGATAGGCCATGCTGTTTTTGTTTGTCTGTCTGTCGGTTTGTCATTTTTTGGTAATATTTACTAAAATAGTGCGAGCTCTGCAAAGTAAAGCCATTAAACGAGTTGATAGATGTTTGAATTCAGCAGCATTGAGCTGTGTTTCTGCTTGTGACTTTGTAGTCCGTGCTCAACCCTTGAATGATAGCTTTTCATTAGCGTGCGTTCATGCGGTGAGGTGAACGAGTGACTGGTGTTGTGCATAGAACAACGAGGTCGAGGTTGGCGCGTCAGAGCAAGAACGCCGCCAGTTGTCTGATGTCTGACAGCGAGTCTTCGGCGGATGGCAAGCCGTGGTTGAACAAGAGCTGCGTCGGCGTCGACAAAAAATGTCCCGCCAGACTCGATCTCATGTCGTGCAACTCGTCGTTTAGCGACTGTAGTCTGCCGTGCCACGAGCTCGTTACGTGCAGCACCGAGTGTCATCCGTTGCCCGAAGGTCTCGTAAAAGTCACCGTCAGACCACCCAGGACGGTGGAGCCGTGTGTGGTCTGCGGTCCGTGTGGCCCGTGCGTCTGCACGCCGTGCTCGGACCGCGACCGCTACGATATCAAGTTTGTCAGTCACATCATCGACCGACCGCATCGCGCCGAGCTCTGCAAAGTGAAGCCATTTGTACCGCC
>Ga0056128_1007800_pt1 | contig 13506 bp, 7 predicted proteins | sample WorMetLIZISLAND2_FD_71113 | JGI IMG/M metagenome (GOLD analysis project Ga0056128, IMG submission 71113) | Marine gutless worms symbiont microbial communities from Max Planck institute for Marine Microbiology, Germany - Olavius geniculatus... ... | reverse complement strand
CTCTCAGGCCGGGGTGAGGCCGCTCGGCGAGCCCCGGTCGTCGCCGCACGGTGCCTTCACGGCCGACGACGCGCCTCAAACCGGCTAACTGGTGTCACATTAACATGTCTCCCTCATGAAAAATATGCCCGGGGAGAGATAATCACGGATTTGATATGTCTTCCCCTTATTAAAATATCGCCGGCCTTATAAAAAGTCTCTCCATTATAAGATCGCCCCCAGAAGTCTCTCCCGGCCGACAATGTACCGCTAAAAATACGCCCTGCCCAGACGGCCGCCGGGCGGAGCGGATTTTTGCCGGTCAATTGTCTGCCGAGGGGACTTTTCTGGGGTGGAAGGCGATCCTATAATGGGACACCGGCAGCGCGGGCCCGGCGTGGCTCACCCGGCGACGTGGCACGACATGGGGCTTCATGGCGCTATGACGGCCGCTGACGACGTCATCCAGTGGTCACGTGACCGCGGTCACCGGTAATGACGTCATACGGCTTCTGCATTCAAACGACGTTTCTTTCCGGTTTAGCTGTTTCTAGCTGAATCGCGAGATCGCGTTCGTTTGTTCGGTTTCATCGAAAGAATTTTTTTGCCGATGTGAAACAGCGACGCCACTTTCGCGTCAGTGACTGAAAAACAACGCATCAAAATAATGAAACTTAGCGAATACGGTTATTGCAATCGCTGATAATTTTTGTAACTGGTGTACGGACACTTACTTTGCAACATTTATATAAATATTAAACACGGCAGAAATGCAGTGGCTGAATAATACAATTTGTAAGTCGTTTTTTAAAAAAATATAATAGCAAAAATGCTAATAAATTGAGGCTCACTTTACAGATAATGTTGTCCAGTCAATGTAATTTTTCTGCTAAAACTCTGCGCAGTAAGAACACTTCATAGATTTCGATACCCGGTACAAAAGTTTTTTCAATACGCAGTCGTTCAAATGCTTATATTGAAATTAGTGATCTGAAATTTGTTATAATTGACAAAGTTACGATAAAACCTTGGTAACTTATATTCTGTTTACAAGAAAAAGCATACATGAAGCAAACATGAAGCAAACTTATTCAAAATACACGTGCGCGACGTGTGCTCTAAGTTTGCTTCATGTTTGCTTCATCGTGTAAACGGGGTATTACTTTGGTGAACCATGTTATATAACAAAACAGCTGCAGTACATTATTTCTCATTTTTAATTCGGCCAGGTTTGATTATTTTTAAAACTGATTTTGTGCCAGCATTTATTTTGTTACGTACAACTAATTTGTTTAGTAAATCTCGTCTCGCCACCTGCCTTGCGTGAATTTACGCTTGCTTAAAGCGAGTAAGCTTACCATAGCAAACTATATACCATCAAACAGATGTGAAGTCATAGAATCATCGCCAAAAATGAATTTCTAATTGTAGATGCACAAATTCAGCTACTGAACAAACATTATTGTATGCTAATCGATGCAGATTTCATGGACAGTAAGTCGCACACAAAAAAATACGCTCGAATCACGCGAGTGTCCAGCTAAATTGAGTGCCGTGTGGTTCGATAGACCCTGTAATTAATCAAGGTAATGTAATTGCAAATAACTTAGTTTTATAATTTAAAAAGTTCCATATTTTCATGAACGATTTTAGGATAAAAGATAATCTATTAAGTGTCGACGAACTTGATAATTCCGACAGTGTGTTCGGTAAATGCCTCAATTGATAGGCCTAGTAATGACGATGATAATGATATAGTTGGACTGTGCAATTTTTAAGAAAGATTTGGCGATCTGACGATAAGTTTTTCACTTACCTGGTCCATATCAGTCCTGTATTACTCCATGAAAACCGTACATGTTTGCAATGAAAACACCTTAAATATGATAAATCCGTGTCGCGGAAAATTTGTCGCACCTGGAAAATTCTTCCCACCTCTATATTCTCACAATGTAACTAACCCTAACCCTAACCCTAATCCTAATCCTAGCCATAATCCTAATTCTGATTTTAACCTTACTCTTAACCCTGACCCTGACCATAACTTTAACCTTATCCTTAAAACCCCAACCCGTACTGCTGCATGCAAGAATTATTTTCCGGCGCGACGAATTTTCCACTACACCGACACTCTGCATTGACATTCTCAAGTGCAATTTCAATTTTTCCTGTTGTCATTTTTACTTCGTATTCTGTGTCTGCAAAAAATTATAACTATAAATAAATATTTTGTTTATTGTTTTAGGCTACTTCTAATCTTTTTTAGACATTTAGTTTGCGAGTATGAGTAAAACAATTGTGATCAGGCTGTATGTATGGTATACGTAAGTATGGTATACGCGTAAGTTTATCGAAACGATAAACTTTGTAGGGTGTTTACACGATCTAGCAAACGTCCAGCATTAGCACGTGTATTTTGAATACATTTGCTGGAAGTTTGCTGGACGTTTGCTGGATCGCGTAAACACCCCATTATTTTACCAATCATCGTTAAGTGCAGAAAATACAAAGGAACTACGATTTCTGATATAAAGTACGACATCAGCTTGCGTAGTTTATAGGCTACGAGTCTGTGTAGTGTCCCCGTTTTTGCGCTACCATGTATAAACTTGCACAATGCTATCGCGGCTAAAAATTCAGCCACACAAACTCTGAAAATTTACTAAAGTGGCTGAAAATGCAGCCACTTGTCAATTTCTACTGTTTCATATGCTATTGCGGTTGAAGATTTAGCCGCACAAATTCTGCTTATTTGCTAAAGTGGCTGAAGATGCGGCTACTTTAAATTCAAGCTTTTAAATGCTGTTGTAGCTTAAAGTTGAGCTACACAAGCTAAAGAACTAAAGTGGCTGAAAGCAGAATTAACATATCTGTGTGTATCAAAGTGCCCATAATTTTTTAGCTAGCAGTTTAACTATCGGCATTATACTTATTCATATCAGCCAGGGTCGGCAGATTTTTGTCAAAGATGGTTTAAACCGTGGTTTAAAGCAGTTCAGCAGAAACTGGCAGTTAGGTTTGCCAGTCTGCCAGTACAAAGTTGGGTAAAATGTTAATGTTCACTAATAGCAATTAACTCACTTGTCGTTAGCTGAATATCAATATATTATACATGCCAAAAAGATATTAACCTTTAAAGAAAAATTCATTAAAATGCGCCAGAACACCAGTCGTATGACCTAACATTGTTTAATCGTTTGCCTTTTTATGCTTATATGGTTGGAACCATCTTCGCAGAAAATTGCCAACCCTTGCAGAAAGCGAATAAAATGCAGCCAATGTAAATATTAACAATAATGAGTTATTCACCAGTGTCCAATCCATAAATCTTACTGCTACAAAGAATTCAAACTTTTTTAAACAGCAATACCATTCAAAGTCTATCAAAAACTGTCTCAAATTGTTTTTGTACAAAAAACATATTTTTGTTAAATTTGTTTTTAATAAAAATCATTGTGCAAATAGTTGCAGTTGTGCTGTAAATGCTGACTGTTGCTTCTGATGTACTCATGAGCATGTCAAAATACTTGACAACTTATAACATATACGTTTTCGTTTTCAGCCACTTTAGCAAATTGTGGCACAATAAAGTATTGCTGAATTTTTAGCCGCAATAGATTTGTCATACACTGGGCGGTAGGCGTGGTGTAGTGGTAACGCGTCTGATCCGATCAGCGAAGTTACTGCTGTACCTGCTGTTGCGCGTAAAAACTTGTCACGACAGTCATTATTACCGAACATTACAAACTACAGAAAATATATGCTGAATTGTATTCGACTTTGACGAAAAACAGTATCTTTCTTTTTCTAGCCAGAACATAAGCCAGACACGGCATCCGGCGATGGGAACCATACAGGTTGTGTCCCATTCCTGCCCATTCCCATTCTTAATTTTGTCATTAATTTTCATTCCCATGGGATTCCCGCGGGATTTCCATTCCCATTGGGAATCCCATTTCCATGGTTAGGCCTATCTCTAGTCCGGACGGCCCGTTCGGACGGCCGTTTGAACCGCTAGTGTGACCGCACCTTAAGTTGTCTATCTGTCCGTCCGTCCATCCAGTTGTCCGTATATATACCGTATCGTGACGATCACAGAGGTTACGATACTTAAAATGTAACTGCGCGAATAATTATCTCCGCCAAGGTGAACGTAGTGAACATTGGAGGAGATTAAGAAATTGGTCGTACTGTCCGTCTGTGTGTGTGTGTGTGTACACGATGACTCATTATCATCTCCACGTGTCATACACAACTGGCAAGAACGGTGGCGCCCTGCTGTGAAAACTTCTACATTTTACAGTAGTAATGTTTAAATCACTTCACTTGGCGGAGATATGCACTCTCACGAGCGCTATAGTTAGCTTAAGATTTTTGCTTCTTAAAGCCTCAACATTAGAGATCTATTCTTATGAGAACGTCCCCAACCTTCGGGTGAAACACCACAGTTTTTAAGCTGAGTCTACTGAAATTGGCTTTCGGATAGCTTTCTTTTTTTATACAGTCGGCCCTATTAAAGCGACCACATTTTATGGACGCTATGTCAGCAATACGCTGATTATTATTACAATCGCCATGCAACACGTCCTTCTGGTGCTCAGTACAGAAGTCGCTTCGCCGGACGTTGCCGTCATATTGTTTCCTGGTCGCCGATACAGTCGACTACGTCTTCCGGTAGCACTGTGACGTGACCGATGAGCGACTTTGATGTCGTTATCGCTATCGCTATCGCTCGACGTAAGTCGTGACGTCACGTGATCGTCTGCGCGTCAACAGTAATCGCAAAGGAATAATTAAAACGAACATTCGTAAATTTCACGAAGATACAGTACGTACAACGACTTTACGTAGACCTATACGTACAAAATAAAAATAAAAATACAAGTAGTCAACAAAAAAATATAATGTATGCATACATTCATTTGCTGGAGTTTTCAACAGTTAAATGAACTGCATTGCAAGACATGCGGTCTAGCTGCGTTTATAGGGGCGTCGAATTTCAAACCAGCTACTAAACATAAAATATCTTTTTTTAGAAAAAAAGCAAAGCCCACCGTATTTATATTTATTTTTGTATTTTTGTCATTATTGTTTTTTTTCAGTGAAAACACGTTTGTGGGTGTTTTATTATTGTTTTATGCAACGAAATGTGACATCGGTCGTAAAAGATACGCCAAACGCGACTGACGACAGAAGTCTGTAGGACATTGAAAGTAACAGCCAGAGAAAGCGATAAAAAGTGGGGAAAAATATAGTAATTGAGTGTTTACACAATAAAGCAAACATGAAGCAAACATAAAGCAAACTTAGAGCACACGTCGTGCACATGTAGGCTATATTTAATACATTTGCTTCGTGTTTGCTTCATCGTGTAAACACTTTATAACTGACCCTGTCACATAACCTCTTCAACAGAAATGCGGTACTGAAAAAGAATGTGACGACGGTGCTGTAAATGAAAATCTTTATTCACTTTGTGATGGCAGCAAAACGATAAACTTAAGACAGCACTGAAAATGCCAGATGGTTTTAGAGCTATCAAAACAATAGAAAATAACGACAATACGTATTTACGTAGTGTGTTAAATTTTGGTCTAAACAAAAGTGTCATAGTATTACTTTGATAAAGATCGACGTCCTTCGTGACGACAGCGACCGTGTTCTCTGCGAACAGCGTGTAGCGTCGCCGGTAACACGTGACCGTGACGTCACGAACGTAGAGGCGAGCTTCGACCACGTCATCGACACGATCCTAAAAGCACAAGTAACAACAATCTCTAATCAAATCATTAATATCACTGCCATCATTATCTTCTACTACACTGTGTCTCATAAGGTGATTCCCGATATTATCGATTGCGTCTGATTGTACATGTAACTGTCATATTCCAATATTTTTTGGTACGAGTATTCCTGACATAAATGGTCATCGAATGACCGTTTAAGTTCCAGGGCTGCCGTGGGCATGAGAATTCATGCCGTGGGCATGGGAATTCCCATGGAAATTCCCATGTGTATGGGTATGGGATGGGTATGGGAACTGTGCTGAATTCCCGTGGGTTCTGTAGGAATTCTGTGGGGATTTTTGGATAGATGTGAGATTAAGCGCAAACGCATAATAGTCTTCCGAGAGACCAAAACCGCTGGCCTGTACGTCGCCGTCGCTGCAGCAAGTGACGCAATCAGAGTAACGTCCAGTCAGCAGCAGCAGCCAGGCATTCTAGGCGTTACTTTTAGGACTTTAGCACTGTTGGTACAGCAACTGGGTGACTATTAACTGCTAGTATTCTTGTAAATTATTATCTCTGGCTAGGCTGACTGACTTTCCATTAATAATAAATCCATCTGTGTTTTTAACGAAGTGTTTCGTAAAACGCAGATACAGAGAAAATGCTTTGCTCCACTAGCATTGCCACAACTCATCTCTTTCTGTACCTCACAACACTGTGACGAGTTGTGTCAGAAATGCCAACCAAGATTAAACATTTGAGTTTTGTCGGTGTTGAGGGGAGGGAGCTTATTCAATTAACAGCAGTAAGCTTATAACCTGGAGCCCACTACGTTTATGGATAGGCCTATCTTCTACAACGGATAACAAAAAAACCGACTGCACTTAAAGTATACAATGTCATGAGAAACAGCAAAAACATGCACCCAACGAAAAGATGCGAGGTGTGAGGTATAGGCCTAAGTAATTAAGTATGAAAGATTTTTGGGTTCATTGGGTAAAGGGAATTTGTGGGAATTCCGTAGGAATTCTATGGGAATTCCCACAGGCTTTTTGTGGGTATGGGATGGGTATGGGAATTGAAATCCAATTCCCACGGCAGCCCTGTTAAGTTCCCACTTTACCTAACGTCGCTTTCTGCATTACCTGAAGAAACAAAAGAACCGCAATAGATAGTCTCACAAAAACCTGCACGGCACGACACAAATGGAAAACGGCAGATAAGCAAAACATACAGAGACGGTGGCCCAGTAGAGTTGATTGCGTTCTCCGTCCATTAGTCTTGTCGTAGTACCGCGGACAACTCCGTCGTCGTTGTCGTCGTCGACGATTTGCCAGAAGACGAACGACGCTAGAGGCTTGCTGACAACTCGACACACTAAAGCTACGTTTTTCTCTTCAATCGCTGCCGACGTCGTCAGACAGATTATACGAGGAGCATCTGAATAACAAGAAAAATGCGGTACAGTGTCGAAATAATATGTGGCCGTCCGCCTGGCTATGCGTACTCGTCCACTGCACTGTACAGTTTTAACGCTAACTGTAACCCACCTTTTTAACTAAAAACTGGTACGCAGGCTACTCTTTCCCTGAACGTTCGCACCATTTTTGTCTTGTCTATGAACGCTTTTTGATTTTGGGACAAACGCACAAACGGCGACACGGATGGGCGAGACCCGCAATGCAGCGTATTAGAACGGTCGCATAATAAACGAGTGCAAAGCAATTGGGTAAAAAGCGAAATCGCTGTGGCCGGCTTAGGGTGAAAGGTTGACAATTTCGGCATATAACCAACCACCCAGGTGAACAGTTAGGCTACTGGCATCATTCAAACTGTTCATCAGGTCTTTATAAATTATTCAGCTTTTTTTTGTTTTCAATACTAATCATCAGTCATTTATTAAATTGCTTGTCTTATAGCGGACTTTTGTTATTGTTTTACTTTGATTTTAATTGCCTGTCCATTTGTTCATATTTTGTATTAGCCCAGTCAACGGTTGAATCTTATATAAAGGTGTACAAAAAAGACAAAACTAAACTGAACGGTAATTACTGTATCACTAAACTGAACTCCTAGTTCAGTTTAGTTCAGTTCAGTTCAGTTTCAGTTCTGTCGTTCTGTACACCCTTTAACTGGCTTCAATATTTATTAACTTATTTCATGACGGAATTTCCATAACAATTTACAGTGTAACATCACGGCTGGACAACCAGGTACAAATAAATGAGCGCTAACAGTTGCCCAACTGATACATAAAAAACCAACACAAAAGCTAGGCTACTAACATGGCCAGTAACATCGCAAATATGCTGACAAGTCACTGTCTTTGAGGGATTGGCTGAAAGCAACCTAAGAACTGAAACAGACCAAGTCAGGCACTTGTGCTGTCATATTCTATCTGGTCGCGATCGATTAGGCCTAGATTATTACGTACAGTGTACGTTAAGTTGGACGCTGTCGACAACAGGCCGTCTGCCGGCGACTGTCGCAATGCAGTGCGCCCATCTCCCATCGTCGGCAGACGATGCCACGTAATTAAACGTCATCATGCACCACGACTGACTGGGCATTTTCCTTTGATAGCATACAGGGTTGAGATCACGGTCACGACGTAGGTCTGGCGTATAGTGGTTAACGCGTTGCTCTACGCCAGGCACGGTTACTACTCAGATGGGTGAATCAGAATTGAATAAAACCGGTAATTAAACGTCGTCAGCTCAGTTCTTTCTAGCAGTCGACGCAATCCGACCACTTCACCGGCGGAACTCGTCGCCATGTTCACACCGCGTCGTAGCACCATCCGAGCGGTGACGTTATAAAAAAATCATCAGTTTAACAATATAGTACTGTGTAAATCACTACAGCGCAACTCGTTTTATCGCGATACGATGGTGGAGTGGCAGAGTGCAGACGAACGTGGACATCGTGGAGAGTCGTTGCAACAGACCTCAGCTGTGTACGTGTCATGATGACGATAATGACGATGATGGTAGAGTGAAATTATTGCACTTGCAGACCCACGTCACGTGACTGCCTTTATTTTGTGCATTCTTTCATTATCTCGCGAGTAATCAAGTATTTTAGATAATTCGAGTCATCCGAGCGGTGACGTTAAGCCGTGGGTCAACGCGAACCTCGAACCGTTAATCACGCTAATCTGCATCATCATCATCATCATTATTATTATTTTCTTATTCCTCTTCTTCTTTTTTTCTGCTGCTATGTCTATGAAACTGTAGGCCTAATGATTCTGTCTTATTTTATTGTATTCACTCTAACACATGGGTCGACGCGAACCTCGAGGCGAGGTGGCGGATATCCGCCCACAGCGAAGCAGCGCACCTTGCTAGGCTGGTCTTCGGTCAGCGCCGAGCTGACGCGAGGTTTCCCCGGCGCTATGACGTCACCGCCGCCTGATGACGTCATCGGGGGCACCCGGGAGTTATCAGCGCGGAGCTCGTTGGCGGCATCTCCGATTAACAGCGTGACCGACATCACAGGTGCTGTAACAGACACGATTATTCTAGAACTACTCTACGCACATGACAACATAATGCGACATCAGTAATAATTATTCTCGACAATAAACCCAACTTTCAGAGGTTCGAGTGCCAAAAATCGGAAAAAAACTTAGAAAAGACAGACGTACGACAATCGTCAGAAAAATGCAATCCATAAAAGATCGTATGAAAAGCATAGGAAAACTTTACGAATGACTATTTGATGAATTTCATTTCTATTTATAAATAAACATCAAAAATATACACACCACGAACAAAAAGATAGTGAGTTAGTTGTCGGAGGATTTGTGACAGAGGTCCGCGCAGTTCACAGGTGTAGTTACCTGCGTCTACCTGCCTTGCACCTGCATCAGCAACCCAATCACTCATCTTTTGACAGGGAACCGGTGTGAAACAGCCAGACATATAGACAGGCAGGAAAAAAAATTAATAGCTTAAAAGCTAAAAATATTAGTATCTATTTCGTGAACGTCTAGTTCGGAGCAGTTAAACGTCGTCAGGTTGTGTTTGTATCGTGAACTTTTATTCTGGAACTATAGATAAATCTGTAATCTTTACGTCAAATATGTTCATTAAAAACAATGTACAAAAATATTTTTGACGCTACAGGTTTACGTAACAATATTTGGCGTATAAATGCTTCCGCAATATGATAACATACGAGGGTCGTTCGATACATAAGTTTACAAAGTAGCGCCATCCCATTAATTCTTAAAGTAGAAAAATTCGAAATATACCTCTGTGGGGATATTCATTGTGAGTATTAGCTGTGAGTTTTATTACGATATAAACATTAAATACCGCGACGTTGCCATTGAGATCGTCCGGTAACGAACAGCGAGCCGTTATTGTTTTTTTGTGGGGAAAAAGACTTGATGCAACTCAGATTTATTTTTAAATGCATCCAGCATATGGCGACAAATGTTTTACGAAGCCAACAGTACACGTTTGGTGTAAGAAAATGCTAGGTGGGCAGATATTTTCGCCGTATACCGAGGTGCAATCAAATGTTCGTCAGTGCTTTGAACAGGCCCGTCGAGAGCCACAGCGGGGCCCAGGGAAACATTCTCGCGGGCCACCGAAACATGTTCGTGGGGCCTATCTAGGGATAATTTTTTAAAAATTTTTTTCGAAATAGTGGTTTATTCTGGTGTATTTTGTATTACAGAGCGATGGCGCGGCCCCCAAACTTTGCGAGGCCTGGGGTAGCTTACCCCCTACCCCACCTTCTCGACGGGTCTGGCTTTGAACAGCAGCCAGCATCTTTCTTGGCATCGGGCATTCAGAAATTTGTTGACATACGAGACAAATGTTTGAACGAATTCGAACAATATGTTGAAAAATAAAACGCTAGTGTTTAGCGTTTAAAAAGAAGACATTGATTTAAGTTTATTCGTTTTTTTCTCGCTACATATGCTGTTTGACGTGTTTGTCACTTGTTAGTGATGATATATTACAGGTGAGGAAAATGATACACAAACAGACTGTGTTCTATCGACAGTTGACGTCACAATAATGATGTCATCATTCACAAAATTTCCACATACGTTCGGAAAGAAATTCCCTACAAAACGTACATTTCGGACTTTTTCCATTGTAAAAATTAATGGAATAGCACGATTTTGTAAACTTATTTATCGAACGAACCTCGTAGAATCGTATGCTATATCACAAACCGACCGGTAATGTAAAGATGGAATCCATAGCGCGGTGGTGACGCAGTGAATGCGGCTTTAAACCGATCTTCTGCTAGAAACGGTTGCTTGATGTTACCCATTATGTTCATCTGCATCAACATTTAACACAACAGCGCATTAAATCTAAGGGCCATTCAAAAAATGTATCACTCTTTTTTGACCAAATTTGACTCCCCCCTCTTCCCTCTGTCACAAACTGCCATGGCCAACCCCCCTATGAAAACATAGGTCACAGGTCACAATACCCCCTCAACTGTATGCATCTTACCGAATGTAGCACCGTACTTACCAAGCCAGCCAGAAGTTATTTATCTACACATAAATAGAATATAATGCATAAATGCATCTGTTCATCAGCATGATCATTTCGAACATTATTTTTCAGTCTACACACAGTAGTTGGCAATAAAAGAACAGTTTGAGTCATAACAGCCAACGTCCTACTGTATTTGAATCGGTAGGCATTATATCAGAGACTAACAGGTACGATAAACATTCTTTAGATTTATAATAATTTTTCACAAAGGCGTACGTGACATCACATATTGCTGAACTCCCCCTTGCCTCTGTCACACTGTCACACCCCATCTGATCCCCTCTTCCTCTTCAGGCGTGACATATTTTTAAATGAACCTCTACTTGCATACATTGTATATACACGGTCCGCTTTTCAACAATACAACGCCCCGCGTTGACAACTCCGTGGCTTAAGTAAGCAATTAAGTAAGTAAAAGATGCATTCATACAGTGCATAACGTTTTTAAAAATCTCTAATGCGTTTCTGATGATTTTAATACAAATCGAAAGCTCGTGCAGGCTTTCAGTTTTGATCAGCAGTCAGATTGACCAAAATTGAAGAATGTATACATCCAAAACTAGGGCACCAATGTTGAAAATCTGAGGAACGAAAACCGTAAGTTCGTGTAGGCCGTAATTACTTTGTATATAAGTAAACCAACGTATACGGCTACGATACATTGACTTTACAGACGGACAGACAGATGGACGGACAACTCACGCCGGCAATACCGCTGCTCCTTACGTCAGCGAGATGCACGATAAAACTGCAAACAAAACAGCACAACAGCAGTAGCCTATTGACCAGCTGGCCAACCTGCACGTCGTCGTGTAGCTGTGTCTTGCGCCAGAGGACCGGGTAGTCGAACAGGTTGAAATGATCGGCCAGAAACATGCACTTCAGGAGAACCGTCTCACCTGGATTAGCCACGTGTACCTGGCTGAGTGATAGCAATGTTAGGCTGCCGGTTACCGCTGCAACAAATCACGTCTTCACTCGAACACAAAACAATGGGCAAAAACGATAAAACAACAAAGCACAGCCAGCCACAATGTTTTTATAATAACGTCATTAAATATTTGTATTTTTAAATCTGATATTTTGGCAGTAATCCGGCTTAACTCTCCAGCGCCGTTTCGTGGTAGGGTTGTGCGCGATCCAGAAAAAAGTCAGAGTTAGTCGATTTCGCAACTCAAAGTTCAGAGTTCGCAATTCAAATTTTTCTGGGGATTTTGGATCCAGTTACAAGTTCGTCAGCATTCTTTATCATTAGCAGATAGCAGCTGTATTAGGAGTAGCCTACCATTAAATCTTTTGCATTTGCCAGATGGCAGCACTATTTTCGGCGTAGGTTTGAGATTTTTGATCGCTTTCAGCTCGCTTCGTTTTTATCTCGATTTTCAATAGCATGCGACAAACTGTCCAAACCTTGATTATTGTCTCACTGACTGACATCGCGTCTAAGACGCCTGGATGTTTGTCTAGCTGTCGGTCGTCAATTTATCGCGACACTGCGGTCTGCGACGCCGCGTTCGGTCCACCTACATAATCTTTCCTATCTCTCCCAGACTCTCTGTCTGTGACGGAAGCCTCCGCCGGCCAGCTCGACCTCTGGTGAACTTACGGACGACTAATCTATGATCGGTGGTACCTTGCGCTGATTCCCGCCGTCAGCCGCTCACGTCTGTACCGTGTGCACGCTACACTAAAACTTTCAGTCCACTCGCGATCCCCTTAAAATGTCATCATATGCTACAGTACATTAGTTGCATTTTCGTAATGTGATGGATATACAAGGCGATCGTCGCCGTTAGCGGTTGCTTGTAGTGAATACACTGTTGAAAGATCGCCGTGATCGTCCTCTCGTGTATTCACTACAGACGACTGGTCACGGCGACCGGTCGTCGCGACGATCGCCTCGTGTGGTCACCACATAACACTTCACACACTATCGTGTGGTCGTTTTTACGCGGGTGGATCAGTCAAAAACGGTGCAAGATAGGATCACAAAAATTCTTCACTGTCGGCTGCCTGGAAGACTCTAGTTTCAGAAACCGTAAAACTTTTCCATAAAGTCGAAGAAGGTCACCCCGAACGAGGGCGCTAAATGAGAGGGAGTGGGTGGGCAAAATTTGCGATTTCTGGCCAATAAGTCACTGTACCTCAGTAACGGTGCGAGATAGGGCCTAGGTTACTATTAATCACTAATAGGAAGTCGTACACTGGCTTTCGATTGGCGCCGAATTCAATGACCTTGAATGACCTTGAACGCCAAAATAGGG
>Ga0056128_1007799_pt1 | contig 13508 bp, 13 predicted proteins | sample WorMetLIZISLAND2_FD_71113 | JGI IMG/M metagenome (GOLD analysis project Ga0056128, IMG submission 71113) | Marine gutless worms symbiont microbial communities from Max Planck institute for Marine Microbiology, Germany - Olavius geniculatus... ... | reverse complement strand
TTGTAAAACGTGTCGTATATATCGTAGACGTGGATGAATGCTTGGTGAACAATGGAGGCTGTGAACACGATTGCGTTAATACGATCGGCAGCTATGAATGTCGGTGTCGCAAGGGTTACTTCCTGGCCGCCAACGGCAAAAACTGCATCGGTACGTCTGCCATTATACACTTGTCAGTTTATTTTCTGGGAGATTTGGTGGCTGAATTCTTAGCCAAAACATGCAATGGCTTTCGACTTACGATAAAAAGATAATTTGTGATTTAACAGGTGACAGCATTATCGATCAGCGATTTCGCTTTTTGCCAAATTACTTTACTGCTTATTATACACGCTGTCTTAAAAACATGACAATTCCTTGTTGTAAACGGCCAAACTGTACAAGGTAGTGTAACAACCGTATTAAAGTGAGGTAGGCAAAACTATACTTTTTTACGTCGCGTTTCTTTGCGATGCCGCGTGCCAAAATTTGTTAAAATCGGTTAATGTTCCACTCAGCTATACAAAACGAGAAAGCCCAGCTAACGCGAAAAAAGAACGCGCGACAGCGGTGCATGTCTGAAGGCCCATTGCGACCAAAATCTAAGCTGACCGATCCCAGCAGTTGACATTCGACGCGATCATTATGAAGGCTAGCGTTTCGTTCACACTGGCCAGAGGGCGTAATCGGTTTTACACAGCCGATAGCAGTAAAATATCGACTTTTTACGGGGTACCCATTTTTGATGCCCTCGTGCGCAGGCTACTTTGAACCTACGGGGTCGAGACTTAGAGAGTTTAAATCTACGTTTAATGTCAAAAATTCGTACGCAGGTTATTTTGGTCTATCTGCAATAATTGGCACAATTCGCCTTGAAATGCGTGTCGCAGTCCAAAATTGCCGAAAAGTCCATAAAACACCTATTTGGCGTTCAAGGTTATCTAAGGTCATTGATTTCGGTGCTAATCGAAAGCCAGTTGCCCTTCCTGATAGTGATTAATAGTAACCTAGGCCCTATCTCGCACCGTTTCAGAGATATGGCAACTTATTGACTAAAAATTGCAAATTTTTCTCACCGCCCTCTCATTTAACGCCTTTGCTCAGGGTGACCTTTTTCGAATTTATGAAAAAGCTTTACCGATTCTGAAACTAGAGTCTTCCAGGCAGCCGAAGGTAAAGATCTGGTGATCCTAGCTTGCACCGTTTTTGACTTATCCACCCGTGTGACGGACGGTCAGACGGAAGGACAGACAGACTAACAGAATTGCGATGGCTAAGACGCGCTACAGCAGTAGGCCTACCTGCTGTCGCGCGCAAAAGTAAAGGTGGCGTGCTTTTTGAGGCACAGTGTAGTATTATACCCCGTTTACACGATCGAGCAAACATCGAGCAATCGTAGAGCTGGCTCGTCCAACTAACATATAGCCAGCTCGTCGAGCCAGCTTGATCGTGTAAACGGGGTATTATAATCGTATTCTGTATGTATATGCTTTAGCTGGAAGTAATTGGTGTCGCGATCACTTGGGTTGTGCGCATCATTGTCACAGTACGGCGTTGGGTACTCGCTGTATCTGTCGCCGCGGATACCGACTACATCCCAACGGAAAAGACTGCATCGGTATCGTATGATTTTCTCTTTGGCCGACCGTTAGGTCGAGCTTTGGGTACGATATAGTGTCTGTCGTCTGTCTGTGTGTAACGGACGTATTGTTTTGTAAGTAATAACCCTTTATAGCATGTTATTCACAAAACGTATTAGTGAAAAAAATTTGAAAATCGGTCAATATTTGGCAAAGTTATGGACAACGACAAAGCGAAGAGTTTTTTGGGGAAAGAAGGGGACACAATAATAATCGTATGCATACTAAAAATTTATAAACGTATTTTGTCTTTACTTTTTACCAAAAACGCGTTGTTTTTATTTTTCGTAAGTAATTTTTTTCAACAATATTATTGTTTCGTTGAAACGTTAGTGCAAAAATGACGGCAATTCAAAATTTCGTACGTAGTGGTAGTAGGCCTAGTAGTAGTAGTAGTAGAAGTTGTTGTTGTTATTGTTGTTGTTGTCGCCGTAGACACGTGTAGTCATGGCAACGGAGGATGTCAGCATCGTTGTACTGACCAATCAGAAGGCCCGGCGTGTGCCTGTCACGAGAAATACGTTCTACGGGATGATTTGCATACTTGCCAAGGTAAGGGGATTGCATTCGGTGATGTTAAACGATACCAAGCTCAGGGGCGTCATTTAGGGGTCTACGGACCCCCCAAGGTTTATGATTTTGTTTTTTCCTTATAATCATACTTTTGCAAGAGTGTTACTGCTGCAGTACGTTACGTAGTCGGAAACCTCATGGTGATTACTGAGACCCCTAATGATTTGCTCAAATGACGCCACTGGTCAAACTTCCGTGGCCGAGAACAAGGCCAAGGCCAAGATGTCTGGCTTTTTCGTCCAGGATGAGGGGGCGAATTAGCCAGAGGGCGAACAAGCCAGGGGACGAAACGGCAAATGGGGCGAAAAAACCATAATTCAAGACCAATTATTGTTAAAGGTCAAGGCCAAGACCAGGATCAAAGACAGAACCATACAAGTAATTTGTGAAAAGCTCACGTGACGCGCGATAGCAGTGGTTCTGCCACTTTGACAATCAGTATACAGCAATAAGATATATATGAATATGCGTCTTAAAAAGTACTTAAAGTTGAGGCCTTCGTATGGAAGATACCTTGAGTTTAAAAAATCGAAACTTAAATTTTTAACTGACTGTGTGTAGCGTCGTGCGGCGTAAACAATGGAGGGTGTGATAGGAGGTGTGACGATACACCTGAAGGACCAGTCTGCAGTTGTCCTGCCGGGTATCTACTTGACAGACGCGACCGTAGTTCGTGCCACGGTCAGTTCAACTGCATGTTATATATAACAAGCTTTATGAATTCATTATGTTACAATTTTCTTCTAGTGATTTGTTTTAGTGTCGCGCAGCCAGAAATGTGTATTGGGAATCTTTCTTTTTTTAGTTTTTTTTTTCTTTTCTTTTTTCCTTTTTTTCTACACATTTTTACTCCTCGCGCGCTACGTTCCTAACGCAGCGAGGAGGAGTATATGAGATCAGTGTAATGTTAAAGACCGACCGACCGACGATCGACTGACGACTGGTCAACGACCGACCTCTGTTCCTGGAAGAGCCTTCCTAGAAGAACTTCAAACGGCCATATCTCCATAACGATGCTAAATAGACGCATGGTCACTATGGACCACCCATAGGAAGTCGACCCCGGGAGTCGAATGGTTACGTGACCGATGACGTCACGTGACCCCAAAAGGTCAAGGTCGTGACCCCATTATCTTTGAGGCGCCATATCTCTGTAACGGTGTCAGATAGACACATGAGTTGAGGTATAACAAGACAGATGACAACTAGCATCATCGACCATTATTGGAAATTTTTTCCTCTCAATTCCTAGGATCGGGCTATATTTTGTGAACTTCGGGGAGACAATATTTCCAATAACGACTTCGACGCCAGTCACTATTAGTATAATATTAAATGGGTCCCAATTAGACGCCGGGTCTCTAATACGAGCCGAAAGGAACGAAAAAGCTTTTAAAAGAATACGAAAGAAAATGATGCGCGTGAGGACTCGTACATTAGATTGGTCACAATCTAATAATATTTCTTGTTTCTCCTGTCTTCTATTTTTCTTCTCGTGTTTTTTTCTTCTCATTTATTTTTAGTTAAAGGGTTTAGGGAAGCGCTGCGTTTTTAATTAGGCCCCCTATATGAGCATATTTTAAACCGTAAATAATTAACACGAAACTTTAAGATTGTTCAAACAGTATAAATATCTGATGTTTTCGCAGTTTACATGGCATTGTATTGACGTAGTTGCAAAGGATGTCGCGTTTTTCGGCCCACCCTATATGTAGTTCAGTTTTAGGCTGCGCGAGACGTGATCTGAATGATCTGATATGATTGATATGACTGTTTATATTTAGCCTAGTTTCCGTTTGTTGCTTGTTGTTGTTTGTTTTTGTTTTTTTTCTTTGCTGTCATTTTTGAATGACGAATAAAGTTGTATATATAGCGTGTATGAAGCCAGTCACTGTGATAGTAACGATGATGAAGTTTGTGATGTTATTGCCAATAGACGTGGACGAGTGTAAGACGTTGGATCGTGGCGGGTGTAGTCATGACTGCGTCAACACACTGGGCAGCTATCAATGCCTTTGTCCGTCCGGTTTCCGCGTCTCGGACAATCTTAAAACATGCATTGGTACAGCCTTTTTCTTCTTGTTCTTCTACTTTAGATTGATGAATGCAAACTTCAGTAAGTAGAAGACTGTAGCACTTGAGTCGGGTGTGCACTGTCAACGGTGCGCTCAGTTTCGCGGCCAGCATAAAAACGGTGTTTGTGCAGATGGTTAAAAAAGAAGCAAACTTCTGGCTCGTGGCTTTGTGCACAGGCTTAGAGTTGCGCAGTGCACTGCATAGCTGGGCGGATGGCCACGACATTGGGTGGGCTTTTACTGACGCGGAACTGTGGTTTGGTAGTTTAACGGTTAGGACGTCGGACTTAGGATGGCAAGGTTGTGGGTTCGACTCCCGGTCGAGTCGCCGTCAGGTGGCTGTTACCTGGATTGGCGACTGTTTGTGGACAGGTAAACTATCTACTTATGCTATATAAGGTTAACTCAGCCTTTCATTCCTCCGGGGTAAGTAAATCGAGTACCGGCCTGTCTGGCTGCGGTTGAAGCACGGCGCATTCACTTGTGTCGGGTGTGATCCCATATGGCAGATGACGATCTGCGAGGGTGATTGTTGTTGTCCTGTGAACAGATATAGACGAATGCGCGTGGAACAACAGTACGTGTGATCATGTCTGCAATAACACTTATGGTAGTTACGTCTGTTCCTGCTATGAGGGTTATCAGCTCTATGGGGGAACACACTGTGCTGGTGAGTCGACTGTCGATTATAATTATTAGCTTTTTTCCAGTTTTTTTAGTTTTTCGCCAACCGTACTAACGGTCGCGCCTCTAGTACACGATTTGTCTGTCTGTTGTCTAGTGAGCTTTCCGGGGGTACTGACATTGTTAACTTTGAACGATCTCGGCATACAAAAGTAGCGGGCTTTAAGTGATTTTTGTGGCAATTTCAGGCTGCAACGCACTTTTGAAGATTGAATTTTTGCCTAAATCATCGGAGATAGACCAAAACAACTACACATAAAATTAAACTGATGTTGTCGCGCATTTTGTGAGCATTAGCTTTCATTTGTTGTTTTTTCGTTTAAGTTAGTATGCGGCGGATTGTGACTTTTGTGATTCACTCGCACCGATTACACGAATACTTTTTCACTTACCGACCTGCAGATCACGTGGACAGCCAGGCGCATTGCATTACGTCGTTTTATTTACCGGTGTGTAATTTGTACTTGTTGGCCAGTGCTCAGAGATTCTTGCCATTTTTTTCAAAAACATGATAAAAACCAAAGAAAGAAAAGACAAAAGAGGGACGGAGAAAGGAGAGAAGAGGGAGAAAAGGAGGAATTTGCTTGAGTTTTGTGTGTTTGCTGTATATCTTTCTTTACTTGTTGTTTAGACGTGGATGAATGTGCGATGAACAATGGTGGCTGCGAACACGAGTGTATAAACAGCGAAGGGTCGCACCGCTGTGACTGCCACCCGGGCTACAGGCTTCACCCCAATAAACACGACTGCGTCGGTACGTATAGACGTACCATTTCATTACTACTGATCGACCTAGTATTATGTTAGTTAAACCGCTGTGTTATTCGTTGTCTGAATCGTATTTTCTAATATTATCTTTGAAGTAGACAAGTCTGACTCTGATTGATTGGTTGGTTCGTTCGTTTGTTCATTCATTCATTCGTTCTTTCGTTCACTTATTTATTCGTTTATTCGTTTATTTGTTTAGTTGTTTAGTCGTTCATTCGCTCAGTTGTTCATTCGCTTACTCGTTTATTTGTCTATTCTTGCATTCGTTTATTCATTTATTCGTTAATTCGCTTACTTGTTTATTTGTTGAGTCGTTCATTCGCTCACTTTTTTATTCGCTTACTCGTTTATTTGTTCATTCTTGCTTTCGTTCATTCGTTTATTCATCTATTCGTTTATTCATTTATTCGTTGATTGGTTGACTGTAACAGAGGTGATACGTTGTCGTCAATTGCGGGCCCCAGCTAAGACGTCTTTAGACTGTATTTACCAGTGTCACGAGTAATAGTTGTTGTAGTTGTTGCTGTTGTAGTTGTTATTGCTGTCGTTGTTTTTGCGTGCAGAGGCAGTTCGTTGTCGTCAACTGCGGGCACCAGCCAAGACCTCCCTGGACTGTATAACCCACCCGGTGTCGGGCGGCTCAGAAATCGTCCGGTGTGAACTCAGTTGTCGCGGGTCAAGTCGTTTCTCTGCCGCTAGCGTTGGCGGTCACTGGACAACTACAACACAGTGTGGAGCCCATACCGGCTACCGGTGGACACATGAGATACAAAACATCAGCCTACTCGCCTGCTCTGGTAATACCGCTACTGCCAATATCACTACTACTATTAGCATGTGCTAAAAATGTCCGCCTTCAGCGAACGCAAGCGCGGAGACGTTGACGCAATTCGCCAACAGCACGCTTAGTAACCCTGTGACCCAAAGCGGCTTTTTCGCTGTTGATGTGTCATTAAAGCTAAAATAGAGGGGAAAATTTAGGTCAAAAATTGGGGGGGACCTCGACCCAAAACTGGGGGAGGGAAGTTGCGCCCAATTTTGATTCCAGATTTGGAAGGATAGAAGCCACTGGCTACAAGTGTTGTTTACAGTACTTACGCTCTTTCGAACATTCTTCATGCAGCACACACTCTGTACGTTCTTTCAAGCATCGTCTAAAACAATTTTTTCTTTTCGTTCTACTAGCACACTGAACGTGTGCAAAATTATTACATATTTACAGTTAACGTGCTATACAAATTACTTACTTACTTATTTGTTTACTTACGTAGCATATGTAGTTTGGTATATTATTGTAAGATAGTTTTATTGTGGCAGAGCACGTGTTGGTGCCAGATCACAACTTACGAGCACATTGTACTATTATTTTTCAGGTGGCAGTCCCAGTTTTGTCGCGCTTCACATTAGCATTGCTCAAATTGCTTGTTGTATCACATTATTGTGACTGCAGAGCACGTGTTGGCGCCGGGTTACAAGCGGCGCGCCAAGTTCATGTTTTTCGCTGAGAACTGCAGAGTTCGGCGCGCTTATCTTGCAGACTTCGAGAAACAACTGAACCCTATTCTAGTCGGTCAGTTATGGGGTGTTTACACGATCCAGCAAACTTTCAGCAAACGTCCAGCAATTCGCGTGTATTTTGAACACATTTGCTGGAAGTTTGCTGGACGTTTGCTGGATCGTGTAAACATTCTATTACAGTTATAGCACCTGGCTTTGCTTTTACGGCCAACGTTTGCCAGTGATGTAGCCAAGAACTGGGGACAGGGGGCCCAGCCACCAATCTTTCAGACAGAAGATTAGCATACGTTTAAACTTTAGTAAATTTTCCAATTTGGCCACTCTATTGTCAGTAAAATAATTAAAATTGTTGCCAGCAAATCTCACATTTTAAAGCTGTAACGAACCAAATTCGATTTCTTTCGGGTCTTTGCCCCAGATCCCGCTGGGGGAGCTTACAGCGCTTTCCCAGACCTTCTATCCAGATTATAGAGGGTCTTACTTTTGAGGGAAGAAATGGTAAAGGGAGAAGAAGAATAAAAAGGAAAGAAAAAAGGAGGGCAAGACAAAAGTGGAAGGAAAGGGAAGGGAAAGGGAAACGAGGCCCCCAATTGACGTTTGCTACGCCACTGGCGTTTGCGCCGTGTCCAGAGGCGGATTTAGGTATGTTTAGCGTTTTCGGACGAACTAAGGCCCCCTCATCATCATCAGGTCGAGTCTCCTCGGGCAAAGGCCCTCTACACGGGCCAAAAAATGTCGCACAGTAACGCAACATTTTCTGGGCTGTGGGCCTCTTTATGGCGTGTTGCCACATTTGAAAATTCACTTGGTACAGCAGCTGGCAATTCTGTGGTCCGAGAGAAGGGGGGGGGAGTTTACGCTATTTTGCCAAAATTTGCAACTCTTTGCGTAGTAGGCCTATGCGATGTTGTACGATTTTTGGCCGATCGTCTACAGCTTAGCTTTCAGGGTTCAGTGTGGATTAAATCCGGCACTAAATGTTTACGACGGCCTTTCTTTTAAACAACGACATTCGCCATTTCTGCTGGAAGTTTTTTTATAAAAAGAGGTTTTGGTGGCAATTATTTGGTTGTGTTTCCAAAAAGTAATTTGCTGAGTAAAGTTGTTTAGTTAGCGTATTTTCATTTTTTTTCAAAATTTTGTAATGCATTTGCAGTTATTAATAACTTTTTGAATTTGACGTAACAGTACAACGGGAACTTGAGAAGCAATCTTTTATCATTAAGCTTATAGTTTTATTCTGATAAATGTAACAAAATTATTTTACCTTCTCTTAACATTAATGACGGAAAGTCAAACGTAGTCAAACGTATGGCGCATAACGTCATAAATAACGTGTAATATGCAAGTCAAATTATTGTTATTTTTTTTTCAAAATAATAACAATAGTAATACCTGTTCAGGTGAGCGTGCATTGTGTACGAACGAGTCGTGCTCGCTGAAATTCGTCGACGTGAAGTGTGACCCGCGCAGACGACATTTCCGCCATCTTGCCAGCAGCGATCAAAGATCTCAACAACTCATGTCCGCAGAGTTTGAGATGAACGTCAGGCCCACCAACCCTACCGGTTCGCCGTTAATTTATATAGTAATAAATCAATCAATGTGTGGCGTCGTAGGTTAAAAAGTATAGGCGGACGGGGCAGGAATAGAGTTACTATTTTCCGACAGGTAGCTGAAAATTTCCGACAAAGGAGATTACGGCTGCTCAAAATTTCAGTTTTGCTTTTAATATTGTCAAAAATGTGTTTATCAGCTTTAAATTTTGCGTTTTTGAACGAAAATTTTTGCACAAGAAGTAAGATTTTTTGCGAATTTTACGACAGCCCAAAATTTAAGGTGCCGTCCCTTCCCCCGGCGACGACGCCACTAAAATTAATTTTGTGTTTCGCTAAATGCTTAACTATTTTAGCAGGGCGTCATTTAGCTTGCTATGCAGCGTGCTGTTATAGCTACCGTTCGAATGTCCGTCCGTCTGTGCGTCTGTCTCACACTGAGTTTTGGTTGAAATGACGGAAGCTATAATCGCAAAATATTTATTATCAGCTTAAAAATGCTTTTCTGCCAGGATTTGTAAAGATTTCCTAGACATTTGAATGAGTTTACCAGAGCGAGGGCTCTAAATTTGGGATCTTCGGTCTACTGCTTGTCGTTACTTGGTATAGCTTTTCATACGAAACTTATCTCAGAGTTACGGAGCGTCACTTGCCATATGGGAACGCACAGTGTTAGGCCTACCTGCCACAGGATACAACTGAAGGTGCCTTGCCTTAACCCCAGCCATACAGGCCGGTACTCGATTTGCCTACCTCAAAAGGATAGAAGGCTGAGTTGACCTTAGTGTTGGTTATTTATCTAGATGGTTAATCTGACCGCAGACAGTACTTAACCAACGACCTCGAGATCACAAGTCCAACGTCCTAGCCGTTACACTACTAAGTCGTCGTATCTCAAAAACGGTTTCAGATAGTAATAGCTGCTGCTGTTGTTGATAGAGTTGTTTTCGAGTAGGGCCTAAGTAGTAGGCTCAAAGCTCGTTTAAAATCAGCCGAAATGTGGTTCTTACGAAGGATGCTGCACCTTCCTTGTACAGATCATGACAGGTCATTGCTGTTGTTGTCGTCGTTGTTGTCGTTGTCAGACGGTTGTTCGGTGGACTGCGCTCGTGAGAGGAATTTGAAAAGACTGCGACGTTCACTGCGCAGACTCAGAACAGTCATCAACAACCGAGACACTTTTGCCATACAGTACGTATACGTCACATGCAGGGGCTTCTGTTCGCTCACAGATCTATCATTAAATTAATCATTTGTTTGCTTCATAAAACATAACTGGAATCGAAATCGGTCTCAAGTCTCCCCCTCCTTTCTCCGTTTTTCCTCTTTTTTCCCCACTTTCTTCTTTACTTTTCATCTTTTATTCTTACACTCTTTCCCAGGTTGCCCTCCTTTTCCTTTTTTATCCTTCCCTTTTCTTCCTTTTCTCGTTTTCCTTCTCTGGAGCCACACAGTCTTAGTCCAGGTACAGAGTCTGGGGAATCGCTAAGTTTCTCCACCGGGTTTGGCGGAGCCCAGCCGCCAAACGGTTTGCGGTACATTTTCAGCTAAAACAGTGCTTCTTGTATATAGCAGTTTATATTGAATATATGGACAAATCTCCCTTTTTATCGATATTTTTTATTGGGCGTCAGGTATAGAGGTAGAAACCCATGCGTCAATGTCAGCATAAACAATAGGCCGCATTACGCGTTTCGCTCGTCCGTCTGTCAGTTTGTCTCCTGTGGGATTTTGACTTAAAAACAAAAGGCACGCATAAACCAAAATTGTTTCCCAGGGAAGAAATAACAGTTTTCATGGCGTTGCTTTGCTTGTGCTCGCCTCCTGTCTGTATGTCAGCAGCTTGCTCGTCTTTTTCCTCTTTTTTCGCGTATATTGTCTGTGTATTACGTCACATTTTTTGTTTTCTAGCTGACTAAACTTTAACTCTATTACACCAACAAGTGATGACTGTACAATATGGCTTTTGCTACATAAATTGATTAGTCAACTGATTGATTGAGCGTTCGTTAACAGTTTGCTGTAAACTGTAAAGGTACGAGGGAAGAAATCACGAAGTTTTGAAGAAATCTCTTCGCGCTTACAAACCTCGAGATGTCTGCGAGCCTGGACACGTGCTTACCAACAAAATATGCGGTCAGTAGAACTTGGTAGTAATAACTAGTTGTAGTGCTAGGCCTTGGTAGTAGTAATAGTAGCAGTGGTGGTAGTAGTCTATTATTGTTCTTTCTTTTCGTCATAAAATACTTTGCACTGCTGTTGAAACTTTCATTACATCACGTTGGTGGCTTTTGAAAAATTGCACATTTTTCCCAGTGAAGTTCTTTTTATGGCTCTCACCTTTCTAATTTAATCAAACTTCGGTTGTAGTAGATGCAATTCAGGTGACAGATGAACGTTTTGAAACTATGCAATTTAGAAATCAAATTTCAGTCAAATTTGAGGTTGCTGCGAGGATAAATGCGAAAGATTTGAGACCGCATAATCTTTTGAGTGGCTTAAAGTGTCATAACCAAATTCAGATACTAGGATGCCGATACATAGATGACACATTTGCATCGTGAAGGTCTTAAAATCAAGGTCAAGGTCGCCGGAAACTCAAATGTTTTGCGGATGGCGGCGCCGGTGTCCATTATCTAGATTTTTTTCGTTTTTAAGTGCGACGCATTATGTGCTAAGTGCGCATTAGCTATCGTAATTCTGTCCGTCCATTCGTCTGTCTGTTCGGCTGTTCCGTTACAACCCGGTACCAATTCAAGCCCGGGTTAGATAGAGACTTCGGAATTTCACCATATGGTAGCGTATTGTCTATAGTTTTTTTGCGGCAAAATTTCTTGACGCTGGTAACGACATTCCTCCCAAACGAAATCGTCAGTCACGGACTCACGGTTACCCCCTACGAAATCGTTTTTAACCAGAAGCGTGAACCTTTCTGGACTGAGAAAGTGCGCAGCGAGAAATCGTGTCCACTTGAGCTGTGGCGGTCTGTTAATGAGCTCATGGGTCGTGGATATAAGTCCGGCCAGTTCGACCATTACTGCCGTTAATTTTCACCGGTTCATGGACGACAAAGTCGCCGGTGTGCGTGCGTCGACGGATGGGGCAGTGCCACCACAGTACATAACTGCACCTCCGGGTTGCTCGCTGCACCAGTTCAATCAGCTGACCACTGATGACGTTGTCGCTGCTGTCCGCCAGCTGCCCGACAAGTAGTCTGCGACTGACCCGATGCCGACGCGCCTGATGAAGCAGCACGTGGACGTGCTCGCACCGTTTCTGACACCGCTTTTTAACCCGTCGCTGTCTCTTGGTGTCGAGCCGCCCGTGTTTAAGGCGGCGTACATTACACCTCAAGCTAAAGAAGCCTGATCTAGATCCAGCCGACGTCAAGTCTTTTCGACCGATTTCTAATTTAACCGTACTGTCAAAGTTATTGCAGCGTCTGGTGTCGCGACAACTTCTCGACCACGTGCGTGTCCACAGGTTGCTGCCGAGCCTCCAGTCTGCTTATCGGGCACAACACTCAACTGAAACAGCGGTCCTCAAAGTTCTGTCGGACATTTTGACTGCCGCTGATCGCGGCGACCTGTCGATGCTAACACTGCTCGACCTCTCTGCCGCATTTGATGCTGTTGATCACGCTATCTTACTGCGTCGTTTGATGACTTCCCACGGCGTCAACAGTGTCGTTCACTCGTGGATCAGTTCGTACCTCGCCAACCGCACTCAGTACGTCCGCTGTCCTGTATCCAGGTCGACTCCAGTGTTATGTGGAGTCCCACAGGTGTCGGTACTGGGACAGATACTCTTTCTTCTATATACAGCGGATCTAGTACAGCTGTTGGAATCTTTTGAACTGTATCCGCACTTATATGCTGACGACACCCGGAACTGCGGCTTCTGTCGACCCGGGGACACCGACAGTGTACGAACTTTTTGCCCAGTCTTACAGCCATGACTAAGAACGTCTCATTGCGCTGACTACTATTATGTGACTTCACTGTTTAGGCTTATTGTTACGTGTCCTTGTAGTCTTAGGACTTAACGCCACGTTAAAGTTTATTTGTCCTTTATCATCACCATCAACTCGTCAAGCGTGCGAACGGTTGCAGATAGGCACTGCTAGCAACCTTTCCTGAAGTACCAACATCGATGACCTTGAACGACTTTGAAATCCAAAAATCAGGGTTTCGTGAATTTTTCGCGACCTTATGTTAAGACACATACTAGAAGAGTGCATTTTGGTCTGGAGATAGACCGAGACACTCTGCGTCGCGCGTCTCACGAGCATTAGTTCAGATTTCTTGTTGTATTTGCGCATCTTCTGAATGGCTTAAAATATCACAACCAAATTCAAACACTTACTAGAAATATGAGGCAGAACCCAACGTGAGGCCGCCCGGCGCCGTAAGTCCGATTGGAAGACAGTTAAGTGGTTAAAATTCGTTTGCAGCAGGGTCACGTGGCCCGAACGCAACTGCATTATCATATACATGTATAGCAAGCGCAATGCTAAACTTGGGTGATTCGAAATGAGACAACAGAATTTTGTTGTTTGTAAACCCAAGCTCACCAATTTTTCTGCGTTTGACGTGGAATCGATAGTAGGCCTAGTTGAAAACACCGTTGTCGATATCTTTATTCATTGTCTGTCCAATGCTATGCATAGCAGCATTGGACAGAGTATAAAATCACCTTTGTGTCCGTGCGTGCGT
>Ga0056128_1007795_pt1 | contig 13511 bp, 6 predicted proteins | sample WorMetLIZISLAND2_FD_71113 | JGI IMG/M metagenome (GOLD analysis project Ga0056128, IMG submission 71113) | Marine gutless worms symbiont microbial communities from Max Planck institute for Marine Microbiology, Germany - Olavius geniculatus... ... | reverse complement strand
AGTTCATCCGCCTTCTTCGAAGAAGAAGCCGTTGACCGCTACCTTTATGCCTGGGTGAGGACTGGTAAAGGACTAGCGCCCCGCCGGTTTTCAAGCCAGAATTTCTATGTTCCCGGGGTATAACATTGCTGCTGTACAATTTGAAATTAAACTTTTACATTTTTATCACTGGTCTATACAGCTCACTGTTGATTTAATTTATACGGACTTACAGACTTACCGTAAGATATCGAGATGCATTGGACAAACTTCGTGTTCGTTTGAACATTATCTTGTTTTCCGTGATATGAGCTTCAAATTGCATGCAAATTAACAGGAGTGAACCAGGCAGCCGTGGATGAGCTCGAAGCTCGGGTATTCACGTACGACGTAAAGCTAACCAATGGAACCGGCTACAGTCTACTGACGTGGAAAGAAGTTGTCGACCAGAACTCCACCAAATGTAAATATTTTAAGCTTGTCAATTAGCAATAGGCCCCTATTTAATATTTTATGCGGCCCTCCTAATAGGCTGCAATGCGATTCTTGCCCAAACTAACAGTGTGCCAGTTGCTAGTTTAGATGTTTAGAAGCTTAAAGATCAAATCCAACCAGTGTTTGAATTGCCGGGAAGGGTTGGGGATTGAACTCCCCAACTGTTTTCTCAACTCCCCTAACACGCTGTCGAATTATGTACAAGGAGGGTCAGCTATACACTGTATACATACGATTTACATCACAATTTTGTTCGGTCTCCGACCGTCGAAAAGTTTAACCCCCAGTTAATTTTTCACAATTCAAACACTAAATCAAACCTCTTCCCCCCAAAACAAAGCAAATTTCGCGATTAAGTTACTACAATTTGAATGTTTTAAGTTTTCGATATGGTAGCCGTCAACCATCTTAATGCTGGTTTGCTCGATTTGTAGAAATATCAGTACCAGGTACGTACATGTAGGCCTACTTAAAGTTCTGCAGAAACTGAAATTTTACTTTAGAGTTATCCCGTTTACACATTTTGCCGTCATTTCAGCTTTGATTTTGATCTTTGAATTTGACCTTTCAAAAGTTAATCCTTTTCACATAGGGCCTACTGAATTACGAACACGTGTGCCATGCATCACAAGTAAACGAACATGTCAACTAACACAATCTCCTCTGATCATTATTTGGCATAGGTAAAGCGATGTTATGGGCATTTACGTGTTATATAAAGAATTGGTGGGTGATGGACGTTGGTTAATTGCAGGCCCGCACATGTTCGTGGGGAGCGGTTTGCCCGGTGCAGCTGTCAGTGAGTCGGGAGCTGGTGCAATCCTGCTCGTTGCGTCTCTGATAGCGATGGTCGTCGGCCTGCTTTGTCTCGTCAAAGTACTCAACTCGGTGCTTCGCGGCTCGATGAAGCGAGTAGTGAGAAAAGCCATCAACGCCCATTTTCCCGGCTACGCCGCATTTCTGACGGGCTACGTCGCGATCATTGTAGGCACTGGTGTGACGATTCTGGTGCAGAGCAGCTCGGTGTTTACGTCTGCTCTGACGCCGCTTGTTGGCATCGGTGTTGTCACAGTCGACCGCATGTACCCGCTGACCCTCGGCTCTAACATCGGCACCACGGTGACAGGTCTGCTAGCGGCGTTCACTGCTGATGCTAGCAAGGTTCAGGACACTCTCCAGCTCGCCCTCTGCCATCTCTTCTTCAACGTCACCGGCATCATCATCTGGTATCCGATCCCTTCCATGCGCCGCGTCCCCATTAGACTTGCCAAGTTTCTCGGCAACACCACGGCAGATTATCGTTGGTTTGCTGTTGCCTACCTGATTCTGCTGTACGCCCTTTTGCCGTTGGTTGTGTTTGCGTTGTCGCTGGCTGGTTGGTACGTTCTGCTGGCTGTGCTTGGGCCCGTCGTCATTCTGGTACTTGTCATAATCGTCATCAACGTGCTGCAGTCAAAACGTCCCAACTGTCTGCCTGCTAAGCTGCGCAGCTGGCAATGGCTGCCTCTGCCACTGCGTAGTCTTGAGCCGTACGACCGTGCCATCACTATCTGCTGCAAACGCAAGCACTGTTGCAATCGCAAGAGTGACGGGTCGCCACCAGATGAAATTGTTATGACCTGAACGTCATCCGTAATTCAGTCCCTTAATGGCGACTTACGCGGTGCCTTGTTGCTACCAGTGAAACACAGACCACAGACCACTCGTAAAGATCTCCATCCATTCTGTTTCATGCTACTGTCTCTGTTTTCCTTGAGCTGTGCTCAAAATCTGATGTTCACATTTCTGTCATGAGGTCTCTTTTCTACCTTTTCAAGTTTCATTCTGTAGTCGACTTCCTCTGTGCATGGTCTTGTGGTGCTCACTATGGTGCTTGAATGGGAAAGCTGTCGTCTGTACTTCCCAGCGTCCAGACAATTTCGTCTTTTTATTTTTACCATGGTCGTTATACCGTGGTCGTTACCACGGTTCCCATAACTCTGTTGTCTATATTCTCCAGACAGTGTACATTTATTGACGAAAACTTGTAATCTGCATATCGTTCTTTATGTAACTGTACAGGACTGTGATTGGATAGAGTACAACACTCTCTAAGCATTAGACTAAACGTGCTTGCTTTTGTTGCCGTTTCTATTTATTTTTGTAGCTTATCCACATCTCTGAAAGTCACTGATAGTTGATCGATTTCAGCACACTGCGAATATATAATATTCGTGTAAGAAAAATGTCATTTCATTGCTGCTTACAGTTTGTATTTATTGTTTATTTGTCATTACTTGAACTGCCATTTTTACCATCGGGTGTGAACGTTTGCTTCTTACGGTTATTTTGCTCAACTAATGCTTGATGTGACTTAATTACACATGGATAGACAAATGTAGTAACCTATCCGTTTTATTACGTGACATATACAAGAAGTAGTTGCCAACAGTACTTCGTCGTTAACCACGAGAAAGCTTAAAGCAATTTTACAATTTTATGTAATTTTATATACTGCCAAGGCGAGTATGCCTTACATATTTTGTAGTTTCTGCTTACGTACCTTGAATTGACTGATTTTATGCTTTCTGGCAACTTTGTAGATTAAATTTCAGCATTAACAGATTAACATAATGTTGTTAGAAAAACACGCAGGCTAAAAAGTAATTAACAATTAACATTCAGATTCTAATATTTTATGGTATGGTTTCGGAACGCTTTAAACAACGCTACAGATCTGTAAAAAATGACCTTCCTCAGCAAGCGTCTACAGACGTGTATGGCCAAGATCAGTCTATACGCTTGCTAACGGCGACACGCCAGAAGCCATGTGTTGTTATTTTACTAAATGGTAATTTACTTCGTGAATGGTCGACAGTCAAATGCTTGGGTGTTACTTTTGAGAGTGGCTTGAAACTTAAAGTCTCACTTGCAGACAAGAGAATGAAGTTTTTTTAGAGCTTTTAATTATATATATGCCTGTGTTGGGTCCACTGCCTCTCCAATGTTATTGTGCCATTTACTTCATTGTTTGCCAATTTTATTATATGGTCTTGAAGCCGTTACCATTTCTAATGCTAATCTCCAAACTCTATATAATTATGTTATTTGGAAAACTGGCATGTATAAAATCTTTAAATTAAACGATGATGTTAATTTGTTGTATGTGCAATATTGTGTTGGTATTCTGCCTATATCCTATGTATTTGATTTACGCAGATTATGTTTTCTGTTTAAACAAAGTACTCATATTATTTTTGTTTACAATATTTTTACGATGTGTTTTTTTTTGAGTTTAACAAATTATGTTCAGTTTATTCTGTAGGTAAACTTTCTCACGGACATTTTAAAGCTTGTGTTTGGTATGCTTTTTATGTTTGTATAACTTAGGTTTATTGTTTGTCTTACTTTCTGTCTGTCTGCTTCATTCTACACTGCTTTTGTATGAATAAAGATTATCATTATTATGTAATGTTTACTGGCAATTCTCTTTGCATTTAACAAGGATAAGGAACATTCGCTGCCACACCTATTATAAATCCGTAAGCTTGCGGTGACTGCCAAAAGTATTAGGCCTAATCAGTAATGACTGTATCCCTGGTAACTTCATACGTCCAGTTATGCAGAAATCATTATCTCCGTTTAACGCAAAACTAAAAGCTGTGTTGCACAATACAAGGCTGACGCACGTACAAGAGATACTGCCGTGCAATTAAACAAAATAGCTTTAGATACGAAGTAAGTTACTGGTATGCACAAAAGCAAAATGCTTGTAAATCTAACGCCAGCGAACTACAGTCGGACGAAAAAGAAAGAAACATTGCTTGAACAAAGATAATAACATGGTCAAGCGCTGAATCGCACAAAATTTACTTTTTTGCCTTCATTACGATCAGATAAATAAAAAAACTGCATCGGCATATGAAAAAAACAACGATAAAAAAATGACTGGAGTCGACTGAAAGTTAAGTACGGTGAGTGACGTCCCAGCTCGGCCATGTTGTTATCTTTGACCGAATGTCAGGATGTAACTAGTAGTCTACTGACAGTCATCTACAGCTGCTCAGTGTGAGATCAACGGGGTTTTCATTCAACGCAACGCACGGAAGCAACGCAACTGACGTCTTTGCGTTTTTAGCCGTTGCGTTAGGTGCGTTTGTTGCGTACTTGTTTGCGTTCACTGCGTGTGTTACGTTGGACGGAAAGCCCGCTACAGTCGTGAGTATCTAGCCCTCCCTGAGTTGGTAGTGACTCGTAGACATGGACCAGTGTGTGTGGTAGACCGGGGTCAGTCTGTGGCTGCTGCTGCTGCTGTTGGCTGATGTCGGTGTCGGTGATGACGTAGTCGGTGTGGTTTGATGCTCCCCCATTATAGGATCGCTTCCCAGAAAAGTCTCTCCTGCCGACAATTTACCGGTAGAAATCCGTTCCGCCCGGCGGCTGCCCGGGTGTGGCGGATTTTTACCGGTAATGTCGGCCGGGGAAACTTTTCTGGGAAGCGATCCTATAATAGGGAGACTTTTTATGAAGCCGGCGATATTTTAATAAAGGGGAGACATATCAATTCCGTGATTATTTCTCCCGAGGCGGATTTTTCATGGGGAAACATTTTAATGTAATGCCAGCTGATGACTGTGGCGATGATGACGTCGTCTGTGTGGTCTGACGGAGTAGACGATGTTGTGGCGTCGTGACGCGACGTCCGCCCGCATCCAGACACCGACCACCAACGACTCAATGCCGCTCTCGTTCAGTCCACGAACGATACGGAAGTAGCCGTCCTCACCCCACTGTCTGCCCCACGAGTTGGCGCACAACTTCATGTACCACGCCACACACATAAACAGACGATTGCAACAGAACATAACCTTCTCGTTTGTAAGTGTCAGTCTTGGTATTTTTGCAACTTCCATACTGTTTTCATAGCTGCCGCCGTCGAAAGGTTCGACTTAAAAGACTAGAGCAGTCTCAAAGATAAGTCTGCGCGTATTATCCATAACAGTCTGCAACCGGTTTGATTGGATGCTTCAGACATGATGGCGATTGCCGAACGAAAACAATTAAGTCACGAAAAAACGAAAAAGCTAACAACAATATCTATACTTTAATAATCGGGATATTTTCAAAAAAGACTGACATCGCATGAAAAAATATCTGGCTGCAAACTTGAACAAATGTTTGCAAGCTTTTTAATTATCGGGTAAAATTGCCAATGCCAGTCTCAGTTATAAGTTGAGCTTTTTGCATATGCATATGCATTTCTTATGACAAAAAACAATACTGTTCACTTACCCAGTATTTTATCGGAGTTCCTGTCGAGTTGTCGGTTCCCCATCTGTAAGAACACAGATACAGCTAACTAAATTAACTTATAAACCTGAATTTGGTTCTAAGATCTGCTAACCGTGCTTTGCATACCAGTCCCATGGTAAAAAGCCATCTTTTCAAGACACTCGACACTTGGGAGACTAAAATAGGCTCTTAAAGAAACGATCAAAAATTAGCAAATTACCGGAGCACGGTAAGAAAAACTACATTGACTAAGTGCACAACAAGCGAAGTTAAACTGGGACTTTTAAGGCAAGTTTTACGTAATAATGAGTTTCTCACAGATAACGCTGAAAGCCTCATGCAGGTTTCCGAGACAGACAACATTCTGTATACCGTAAACGGCGTAAAAGCACCCTCGGGAGCGTCGACTTAAGCAGATCAGTTTGAACAAAGTGTGATGAACGAAATGCGCAATCAATTCGACAAACGGAAAAAACGCGATGCAGATTGTCCGCTCACTGATTCAAACAAGTTTCAGAACTGAACAACACAACACAGCATTATTACGGCAACACCACATATTTACTTCATTAAAGATTTACGATGTTACCTACCCGAGAATTTTGACCGAATGCAGTCGTTTTTTGTTCCGTTGACGAGCATGTGGCGATGTTTCGTCTGAAATTGCGGAGCGGTAAACGCCAGACTTGTACGCATAGAAATCTTCTTTCGTCTCCATCAGCGCTATGTGGTGGCAAAACAATGACATATGTAGCAACGCTGCAACGCATCTCTTGCTGTTTCTTAAATTTCGTATAAATATTGTTCGATCAATAAACAGAGTTATCTGGTGTTAATTAGCCTAGTTATTGTGATGTTAATTGACGTAAACAACAACTCAAAGTTTTGTTTCTGTTCAATCAATCAATCGGTAAATTCGTAAAGCGCAAGGTTTTCATGAGACACCTGTAACAAGTAAGCACGATCAAAAAGCCGTGTTTTAACTTTAAAAACTGTTTAAAGCATTGTTTACTAATGTCACGGTTTCTGTAAGTTAAAGTTCAGAGACAAGTTCGTTCCACATGATTGGTGCCGACAAGCAGAAGCTGCGCTGACGGAACCGAGTGGTACGTTATAGGGTGTTTACACGATCCAGCAAACGTCCAGCAAACGTCGAGCATTAACACGTGTATTTTGAATACATTTGCCTTGGTGCTCAAGCGCTAGAGTTGCTGTGATAAATCAAAAGTATTCGCACAGTTTACGAACGATCTCAATGAAATGTTCTCACCTTGCACGGGACCGTTTTCTTTTATTTCATTCATTATTTCCGCTTCCTAAAATATAACAATCAACGTTGAAGCTAGTTCAAGCGCTTGTCTATGTTCCGGGTGTTCTTCTGTTATACTGTCGTGTTGATGTATCATTTTTTGTGCAACAGTCACAAAAATGACTAAATTTGAATATAATATCTTATGACATATTTCGCTACTGCTATGTGACACGTCATAGGCTCAGCATGATTACGAGCCGTTCACTCAAAAATCGCGCCTGAATGTAAAATGATCTGCATGTCACCGGATTTTATTTCAGAGCATTTGAAACATTATGGAGTAACTTACTGTCTCACGCAAAACACTTATGAAAAGCCTAATCATTAAATTAACTCACAATCCAGGCCACGGCTGAAGCCAAGGAAGACCTTAACAAGATCAAAGTCAGGGTCAAAAATTGGCTTCAGCTAAGATGCAAGTCTGCTATTATTGGCAACAACCAATGCATGAGTTACGGATGCAATGAAAATGGGCTGCACAGTTTTGTTTGGAAGTGTGTATACAGTGTAAGTCAGAAAATTTCACCCCCTTTCCCGTTCGACGTGTTCTGAAATTTATTTTTCAAAGGCAGACTTTGTCAGAGTCGGTGGTTTGGCATAGATTTTTGGGCTCAAAATATACATGTAACAGTAAAATATTCTTTAAAATTTTTAGTCTTTAAAAACTTCATTTTTCGTCAAGAGGGGGAGTAAAATTTTCTGACGCACACTGTCGATGTGGGTCGTGTTATACTGACAGTGGGTGTGATGGTGTAAGGCGGGGCGGCGCGATAGACGCGTATTGGCGACCCAGGAAACGGACAACGTTTAGCGGCTTGCAGCAGGTAGTGCGAGCGAGGCAGCAGACACTTGCCCGGGCGAGGCGAGTTACTGCGCACGTACGGGTAGCAATAGTCATCCACGACCCTGCAACACGGAAAATAAGAATGAAAATGCGTTAAAGGGCGTTTATAGCTTTTGGCGGAAACCCATCTTCTCAGAGCTACGGAGCGTCACCTGCCATATCAGATCACCGTCACACACACACCTGACACAAGCAAATGAGATTACCTTACCCTCAGCCGAACATGCCGGTACTAATTTACCAACCCCGGAGGGATGCAAGGCTGAGTCAACCTTGGTGGTTGAGCATACATATAACGAGATGGTTTACCAGTTCGCAGTTCGGTTGTAACAGTCCTCCCCTTGCATAAACATTTACTAGTCTGTACGCTAGAATTTTAATAAACGACAATAATAATAAAAACGTTGATATAATATTGACTTATTCAAACATGCACCGTTTGAAATAGGCTGATAACAGAAGGCGTGAGTTTCTAAGTCGTCGATTAAAACTGCAAGAGTTCAGTGACCGATAGACAAAGTTTAAAATATCATTACCCAAACTAGGCCTAACTTTATACCCGGTATACTACGGATTTCAGCGAATACGCAATAAATGTGACACAAAATTCACTCTGAATGGAAGAGAAGTCGCATCGACAGATGTAAGAATAATTGTATTCTGCGTCAAAATTTGGGTAGGCAGATGTCACTAGGCAGTTTACTTCAGGGGGGGGGGCATTGAAAATAGTAATGCATCTGTAAGAATTCGCGACTGACCCGACTCGCCGGATAAACCACCAGGCGCGGTCAATGCCGTTGGGATGACATCCGTTCTGTCCGCGATGACGCCCGATGCATGAGAGCAGATGCTGCGCCGACAACATCACGCCGATCTGTCCGCGTGACTGGATCGCCAGCCGGTCAGACGCCACGCCTGCACAGAAACACTGCAGCGTCGCACTGTCGACTTCGTGCAATCACACCGCGTGTATTCCAGTATGCTGTTAAGGCGTTATCAACCTCACACTGAATTAAGCAAATAACGTGCTTAGCAAAGAAGTCAAGACAACGTATAATACCGTGTGTCACTATGAAATAGCTGACATTTAAAAAAAACAAATACTACAGGATAAATTTAACCATGATTGTTAACTTGCGGCGACAGAACGAAAATTCACATTCAACCTCATGATAATCGGATAGCTGCTTTAAAACAACATACGTTTACACTATCAGGACCACAATGTTACATGTAGGTCTATACTAGTTGAATCTTGATATAGTTCTAACTGGATGCGACAATGAACCACGGGAGAGATTTCGCATTTCTAGTTAAGCGCTTCAACAGTAAACGTAACACCGATTTTGCTCGGAAAAGAATAATTTACTTTTTCCATTAAACTAGACAACCAGAAAAATATTAGCTTTTATTTAAAAAGAAAGTGAAGAAACGAATAGTAATGAACACCTCTGAAGTCACGACCTACCGGCACTATAAAAAGTATTACTTTTATTTATTAATTGTGCGGTTAATACACACGTTAGGTAACAGTAACAGTAAAGAATGGTCTGACACTGACTGGCGGTAGAGAAAGCCCAGGACGCGCCGCAGCCGCCCTGGTCCGAGGGCGGATGTATCCAGCCAGGCCAGTGCAATCGTGCATCGAACTCGACCAGTAGGTGGTGTGGTCGTCTGGACGTGATGGTGAACAGGTCGGCCGAGTGGCGGGACGTTGGTCGTCGACTGCCCAGTCGCTGTCTGCTCAGTTCGTCGACACTCAAACCGTCAAACTCAGCGTACCTCACAGCACGCCACCTGCACGAGCGCACCATCACCGCTCGATAACTGACTCCAAAAACCTAGGGTTTTTTTAACAGTTTTTAAGTCCAAATTTTAGAGTTATACTATTTTATTTGCTGTGCAATTTATTTGTAACACAAATCAATCTAATCTCATATTTTAATCGTGCTTTCTGAGTTTTGGCGTGATGAACGTCATTCATTCAGCAAAAAAATATGTGACAAGCAGAATGGTGCATAAAATGTTTTCTTCCTACTATGGGTTTTAAAATTTGTATCTCGAATTTTTTTTGTAGGCCTACGCTAAAATTTAAAAAAACCTTAAAAACTGAAAAAAATCTTTAAAATTTTCTTGAAAAAAATGGTTTTCTTTCAGCCCTAATCGCTTCATGGTCATCGTCATTATCGTCATCATCATCAGCAGCAGCAACAACAGCAGCAATAGGCCTATCCCACGATCATAGTCATGGTCGATTCGTTGTCGTTATAACATGTACGACGTACGTGAGTTCAAGCAATAGGCTAATGATACTATCGCCTTACAACGGCTGAATAAAAAGTCCGAGATCAATACCAATAAAACACTTCAATTAGCGATAGGGCCCCCGCTTCAAAAAAAACTCTTATGAATATTATTTTTTTAAATGATATGACACAAATGTCATAGTGGATAGGTCTAGTGAGTAGTTCCAGTAATAGTTATAGTAATAAGAATAGGCGCCAATCTATTCTGCACGTTTGATTTATAGCGTGGCCGGAAGAGTGAATATTTATGAGTGACTTGTTAGACGGAAGCCAAGTAGGCCAACATGTAGGTGACCGAGACACGGCAACAGATGTAGCCAGTCTATCACAAGTAGACTCTATATTTGTCAGGTTGGTTGCCAGTAATAATACAGACCCAAGATTGAGTGAGTTGACAGTGTTGAGAAGGTCGGACGTGAGGGCGCAGTGATGATGAGAACAGTGCCACTGCAGCGTATCGCTCACCGTCACGTTCATACACGTGCTGCGCATCGCAAACAACAATCTACTAATAAAGCATGCTTTCCACCTAACGCAGCGCACGCAACGGACGCAACACAACAATACGCACCCAGCGTTTTTATCCTTGCGTTTTGGTCCTTACGTTAGCTGCGTCCGTTGCATTTGTTGCATACTTTCTTGCGTTCTTTGCGTGCGTTGCGTTGGATGGAAACCAGGTCAGCGTGCGCGTCAACAGCCAACCATGCCAACTTGGCGCAGCTCAACTTGATCGACAATATGTGATCGATGATCGGTAAAGGCGTTCGCTTATGCGTGACAAAATAGCATAAAATAAACTAAAACAACCGCGTGCAGATGGTCGCCGTAGAATCCGCGTTTTATTGTGAAAGCCGCAATAAAACAAAATGGAACAACTTGGACCTACTTTGTTTTATTGAATTATTGCATATTGCACCACATCTGCATTACAACTATCATATAATTTTTTAATAAGTTTGAGCAAACTTATTTAATTAACTAGTTCGCATGTACTGCAATACAACAAAATAAGTTGTTTTTATTGTTGCCTTAACGAGGACGCGATGATCAAAGTAGGCCTACACCGTGGTCCATAAAACGTGCCACTTTTATTTTTTTGGAATAGCTCCGTGCAGCATTTGCCGATTTTAGTAATTTTTGGTGCGCAACATCGGGGAGAAATTCGACGCAAATGACTCTACTTTTGGCCACCTCACTTTAATACTGTCGCTAGGCCTACTCTTGTGAAACGCAGGTTGTTGAGCCTGCTGTTTGCCAGTGGTGTCAACGTTTGCCGCTTGCATTCGCGCTAAAGTATAGAACATTTTGATCACATGCTGTAATAAAAAGGATGTGATGTGACACGTGTGACTTTTTGACATACAACAGTTGCCAATCGTATTTGTCACTTTTCAGTTAATCACTTCTTAGCCGACGCGTGGGCTATCCAGTATGAATTCATTGTTGTAAATGGCCAAACTACGACTTCTGCATTTCACAAAATAGTGTGGCGACAGTATTAAAGCAAGGTGGCCAAAACTACAGTCATTTTTCTCAGGTTTTTTCCTAATGTCGCGTGCCAAAAATTATTAATATCGGCCAATGTTTCACTAAGCTATTTAAAAAAATAAAAGTGGCACGTTTTTATGAACCACGGTGTGGCCTAATGCGATTGTCAGCACGATCAAAAATATTCAAATCGATAAATAAAAATCGAGTCACCTGGTCGTTAGCTAACAAAATGCTAAGTTACATTAAACTAAGCTGACAAAATTAAATTTGCCAAATCTCTGGACTGACATTAGAAAATGTCGACCGCAGTTCATTGACTTCTGACTGCCGGCGGACGGATTTTTCGCTGTGCTTCGGTCTTCGAACCATAAGATATCGGTTATTCGTGGTTTACCACGCCTCCAAACCGATTCCAGTGCGTACTAGTCGTGTCATAAGACTAGCCTATCTGCACTTGAGTATGATGTAAGCTGATAACCAGGCAGTGCGAGTGATGCAAATAAAGATATCGAAGCACAGACATGGCCTTGCGTAAACCACAGCAACAGACCGTAAATAAGAAATCGAATTACAGAAACAGGTAAGCCTAGTCGCGACTAGTGTTACGTCGCGGAAACATACGATCAGACTGATGAAGCAGATAAAGCAGACAACGACACTGAAACTTGACGACAGGGTGAGAGTATGGCTCGTGATTAATTAAGTACCGACAGCTCAAAACGAGGTCGATGAAGTAATAATTACGATATAATGCGCTAGAGCCAGAAATCATGCAATGTTAGGATTTGATACTAGCCAGCTGTTGCAGTCCCTTTTCACCTTGTCGTACAGTTCGTAGCGTTTGCCTTTGTCATCGATACACTCGTCTGTGACAGAACACACGATATTTAATAGACCAAACAAACATACCACATAAAACAAAAATACTGAGGCCTACTACTGTACTATTGTATCATTAGTGAAATGTTAGACACATCGATGTGACTCGATGTGTTTAAGTTGTTTATAAGAAGACCACAAGCGCAAAACGCACAGTACAACGAATGTTCTACGCACCGTAATGACGTTTGCACATGTACAATAAAACCGCAATAAAATTGCTACGAAACAACTTATTTTGCTGTACTGTAGGGGCCTAGTTTTGTTGCAATCCTATGAACCCCTGTGATAAAATAGCGTACAATTCTCTCAGCGCAAGTTTGTACAAACTCGCAGAAAACTTGTGTTGCATATGGGTTCATATAATTTTGGTAGAACCAAATAAATTATTTTGTTGTAGTTTTGGTGCAGTTTTATTGCGCACGAGCGAATCCAGTACGTCAAAAATATGCTACCAGTTTTTGCAGCAATTTGTCACATTTTGACGATTTTCGAAGCTATATATACGCCTAGCCTACACGAGTCTGATGACAGCGGCCACACACTCTCAGTCAAGATGAAGAAGACCTATCAGTAAATTTATAACACTGTAGTCTTATTTGCATCTGCGAATATAGTCGAATGGTCAATAACTTACTGACAGTATTAATACAAAAGTACTGTTGTCGTCGTTAGATGCAATTATCGCACAAGTAGACCTATGCCTATACACTGAAGATTTTATTACGCGCGACAGCAGAATGCTTCGCGCGTCTTTGCCATCGTCTGGGCGTCTGTCCGTCTGTCTGTCTGTCTGTCTGTCACACTCGTGAATTGTATCAAAACGGTGCAAGCTAGAATCACGAAATCTTCACTGTGGGCTGCCCCAAGGTCTCTAGTTTATCGTGACAAAATTTCGTGCCACTGGGTGCAGGGGTTCCCCTCGAACGAGGGC